>MDSV01211186.1_pt1 | contig 15900 bp, 8 predicted proteins | sample 810851 | NCBI WGS metagenome assembly MDSV01 (sample SAMN05326640, study PRJNA326480) | marine metagenome | isolation source: seawater | place: Atlantic Ocean: North East | collected 2012
ATTTGAATTGTTTGAGCCATTTATAAAACTCCGAATTATCCCTAATAGGATCCTGCGTCTATTGTATCAGAATCGCCTGCAGCTGCACCCACTATTATGGGAACCCACTGAAAAGTGCCTGAGCTTGTTTCTCTATAGACTTTAAATTGTTCATCATCTGTATCGTACCAAGTATCTCCTTCTGAAACAGTTGAACCTGTAGGAGCACTTGCACCACGAAAATCTTGGTCTGCTAATTGTTTCAATGCGTCTGAAACATTTGTTGCAGTAATTGTATTATAAGGAGTAAAGACAGTATTTGCAGCATCCTGATAAGCAGAAGGAACCGCATAGTTATTTACGGTTACGGTTGTAGTTGTATCCTCAAGAGTAACAGCAATATCAGTAGTATTTGTAACATCTACTGTTGTTACTGCTTCAGTAATAGCAACTTTTGTTCCGGCAGAATCTGGCATTATCTAGTAACTTCTGGGTTAATAGTTACATTTCCTTGTATTAACCGCTTAACTACAGCATCACTAGAGGTAAAAATTTCTAAGTCATATACATAACGTCCTGCGCTAATACCAGCCGTAGTAGAAGAGGATAACTCCATTTTCATTGTACCTGCTGAAGCATTAAGCACACTACATGTAAAGGTTGCAGTAACACTTGAAGATGCATGAGTTGAACGCATCTGGGCCCTGCCTGAGTAGCCAGTAAGATTTTTAGCCGATCCTCCCTCCGTAATTGTCAAGTCAATGGCAAAGTCGGAGCCTTGGTCAACCACTAAGTCATATGTTGCTGCGGTCATGTATATTCTCCATTCTGAAATTATATCTCAAAGGACATATTTAGTCAAGTTTTATTTTTGAGGTGGTTAGTATTAACCTAAGAAACCAATTATTACTCGATCTCTCTGTAGAATTGTACCACCTATATCACTATACTCTTTTACTTTTATTGTGGCTCCTCCGCCGGTTGAGTCCATAAAAATTCCACTAGCTTGGTCACCTGTTGATATTATACTTAATTTATTACCGGTGATTCCACCATTAACTACTAGATCTCCGCCAATAAATGCTGTTGCCGGATTCCAAACAGAAGTAGTATAAGTTCCCGCATTTGTAGTAGCTGTAGCTGTGAAAGCTTTTGTAGTAAGACCATTAGCACTTACAACAATACAAGTGTCACCTTCGATTGAAAAAAGCCTGCCTATAGCACCATCTATTTTGGATGCTATTATATCAGTAGCATCTGGAGTATTATCTCCACCAGTTATTCTAAACATTCCCGGACCAGAAGGTCCTGCTGGCCCTGCTACGGTACTATCCGCTCCTGCTGGACCTTCGAATTCAACTGGAGTCAACCATTCCCAATATGTAGAGCTATCATTGGTAGGAGCATGTGCTGCCCTAACTCCTGCACATACCCATAGTTGGGCAGTACCGCTAGGTATTGTTTCACTCCAAGGGTTTGATCCTGATATAGCTAAATTAGCAGCACTAACTGAATCCGCCACTGTAGTATAATTATTAGTAGGTTTTGTCGGGGCACTAGCAGCTCTTGCATAAATATTAGCTGTACTTGCTCCTACATTTCCTGCTGGGCCAGCAACGGACAAGGTACCTGCTACTTGGAACCCGTTTGTTCCATCATATTTTAAATGGTTAGTTGCGTTTCCAATATAAACACTACCGTCATGCCCAAAGAAAAATCCATTATCATTATCTAAAAATGATGATTTATTTGGAGATTGAATCTGTCCCGCATTTGTACCATCCCCAACTTTTAGTATACTTGCTACATTTAAGTTATTTGTAAATGTTGTATTTGCAGTAATTTTATCTGCACTTAGAGTACCATCAACAATTACACTTCCATCAAACTTTTGAACTACTTTTGAACTCCAATTTCCTGCTCCAACAGAGGAACTGCTCGCTGTACCAGTGCCTATAAAAATTCTTGATGCTTGGGCAGCAGTACCATTTGTAATTGTTAAAATATCATTTGGTCTTATAAAATTATCTACTGTTTCACTAATTACATATGCGGCAGCGTCCTGAGCATGTTGTGTAGTTAAATTACCGCTAGCAACAAAATCATCATAAAAAGCACTATCAATAACATCACCACCACTCTCACTCACATCTACTATTAATGTAGTACCTTCTCTGACAGGGTTTGGCACTTTAAATAAGTGATAAACTTTAGTTTCAATATTACATTCAATAGCTGAATTATTAGTATTTTTAATAGCTTTATTATCTTTTATTTGAACTTTTATTGTTGCTTCGTTAACACTTAATCCAGAGGTTGCAATACTACTCTCAGAAGTTATAGTAATAGTACCATTTGATGCATTTGCAGCAACGCAATTAACAGGAGTTATTCCATCTAAACTTCCAGAGCTTTGATCTGTAGTATGACTTGAATCGTCGCCATAACTAAAAGTATCATCTCCTACCGAACTTGTATAAGGAGCATACGTTAATTCAACCATTCCCTTTCCTGAGTTTCTATAAATTGTAGGTAAGCATGAGAAGCCAGTAACATCCGCAGTACCATCGGCAGCAGCAATAAAAGTATGAGTAGCATTAGTATAATCAACTAAGTAATTAGGGCGAGCAATATTTATTGATGATAGTGCAACATTATCTTCTTTTAAAGCGTCATCGCTATTTGTTATACCATTGGTATTATCTAACTCGAATACTTCTACTTGTAATATTTTTGAAAATAAATTACTATTTGCAGGAGATTGTGGTTCTAAAGTAGAGTGTAAAATAAAGTCATCAAAAGCTTGGGTATTGGAGGAGCCACCCCAATGATGTACTCCTTTATATTGATTGTCGCTTGTATTACTACTTGCAGTAGCATTATTTGATAAAATATAAGAAGAGCCTCCTATAGTTGCTCCTGCATTACTAGGATCAGCATGTATGACAGAATATCTATAATACCACTTTTTACTAGTATCAAAGTTAGATACTTTTACTCTAAATTTTAAGTTAGTTTGAGTACCATTACTAAGAGCTGGTAATATTCTAGTAGTACCCTCATATGTTACTGTAACTCCATTTAAGGGAAGAATTTCGATAGTTCTATTTGGCACACTACCTGTTGCTGCCGCACTAACTCCGTCTGTATTACTTGCAGGATAATAATCTGATTCAAGGTCAATCACATTATTTGCACTTCCCCCAACAGGTACAAATTGTTTTATATGTCTAACCCAATGATAACGTGTTTGAGTTCCTGCACCTTCGGGAGTATAAGTAGTATCAACCTGCCCTTCAGTAAGTCTTTCATGCAGCACTGCTCCATTAGCAAATTTTGCATTATGCGATGTATTGTCAGTTGCTGTAAAACTTGCTTGATTATTTATCCATACTTCAGTACTCCACGCTTTTTTCCATGTGGTAACACCTCCCTCTGTTTTATACCCATCACTATTATTAGTCCATCTTACTTTTATAGCTTTTGCTTCATCTACTGGGTCTGCAAATAAGGCGGTAGGTGCGCCGGGATTATCCTCTACTCCTACATTGGGGGCTTCTACTAATCCTACAATATCACTTTTTCTTTTACTTATTAGAAACGACTCATCATTGTGTTCCATTGCCGTTACTTGTACAGAACAATCTTCTCTAAAATTCAAATTAGTAATTCTATAATATTCACCTCTTTTATAAACTTTTCCTAAATTATTAGCGGAATATGTTGAAATACTAGCTTGATCTGTTGTAAAAGTAGTTGACGATGGAACTGCAGAAATAGTAAAATAGTTATTATTATACTCACTATTCATACTTTCACTATTATTGGTAATATCTTCGTAACGTACAATATCACCTACTTTAAATCCGTGTGGTACAAATGTTGTTGTAGTTTGTCCAGAAAACTGTTGTACAACAAAGTCTTGACTACCCCATCCAAATCTAGGATAGTACATTTGTACAATAGTACCTGCCAGAAGAAGATTTCCTTTTGGCTCCATAATAAAATTAATTTTCTTTCCGTATCTACTTTGGTCTAAATATTGTTTTGCATTAATTCGTGCATTAAAATAATTTAAAATATGAGGAGTTTTAATATCGTGTTTTTTAGGTATATTTCTATCTTCAGCTAAATAAGTTGAATTAAAATAAGTTACTGCACGATTACCGTATTCTTGTTGTGGATCAGGAAAATTAACAGCTACCGTATTTTTAGACCCTTTTTGTCCATCATCTTGTACACTAATTGTTCCAACTAAATCATCTTCACGAATAATTCTAGGGTCATTAGCTGTGTAACCTGCTAAAGCCGCAGAAGACTGAACATCTAATTCATATTTTCCATTAGAGTACCTTAGAATACCATTAAAATGTGCTAATAAACTATTTATATTTTCAAAAACGCTTGTATTAGCATCTAAAACAGGGCAACACTGATGTCTAGTTACTTCTCTTTGATTTTGAGACTGCCAACCTAAATATCTCCAATATTTAACATCGTCAGAATCATATAAAGAATACCCAGTTGAGCCAAATCCTACAACACCACTTAGCGTTGATTTAATAACAGGATTTCCATCAAATGTAATACTTCCTGTTGCCGCATTTCCTTCTCCTGAGAAAGAACCCAACCAAACCTTAGGAGATGCTGTACCTCCTGAGCCAACTCGTGTAAGAACTAACTCTGTATTATCAAGGAAACTGTTAGGAACAGTAGTAGTTCCACTTCCTGTCGTTTTCCATGCCCGCCCCTTACTTTTATCGTATAGAACCATGCCTGCATCATAGTATTTCCAATCAAACCATCTATGCGCTAGCTTTCCAATACAGTTTGTAAATACAACTTGACGATATGTTACACTGTTATAAGTAACATCTTCCGTGCTTTTTACCTCGGCTTGCCATAAAATTGTTCCAGTTGCAGGATATTTATAAGAAGTTCCTACAGTAAAACTTGCGGCATCAGAACCTGTTGCTTGAAAAATAAGAGTAATATCAGAACGAGTATCACAAAGTCTTGCAACAGTTTTAAAACTATCAAGGTCAAGATCTTTCTCAAGATCTAGTCCTTTACCATATCTCTTATTAGTAAGATAATCTAAAAGTTGCATAGGAGGATTAATTGAAACTCGTTGATCTCCCTTTGCTAATACTTTAAAAGTGTCTGCCACTCGTCCCGTAACTCCAGTAAAAGTTTTAGGCTCAAGAGTAAAATCACTATCAGCATCTACATCCCAATCTCTATCTAATAAAGCAACTACTTTGCTTCCAATTTGTTTACTACCTATAATTAATCTTTTTTGTTTTTTAATAGTACCATCTGATTTTGTTCTTGATAACTCTATTTGTTCACCAGCATAATAGTTGAGAGTATTAGTACCCCCTTCTAACACTATTGCTCTAGGTACTCGTATGGAAGGAAAATCTGTAGTATTCCAACCATCTGTAAAATTAGAAACCTGTTGTAATGTTCTAGTTGACGTATTTACACTATCAGCAATAAAAGTTGAGAAATGCATTTTTGCACGCACTTCATCAGGAGCACTAGTAGATGCCATGGGACTTACTTCTTTTGCATAATCAATAACTAAAGCTATAAAAGCTCCATGTCCGCTTTCATCTGCTAAAACAATATTTACTCCATTGGTTGTAGGAGATTGTGCAGCAATACTTTGAATACCTACTTCTAGTTCGGTTGCTACTGTTCCAGATAGACTTTGATGAGTATGTGTAACCATATACCATTTATTACTACCTACTTTAGCATAAAATTTTGTTGTGTCTCCTAATCCTGGGTCATTTTGCAATCTCATTACATAATGTTGATCTCCATCCGCTGAATAATCTTCATCATAGTATGTAGAAAAATCTGCTATTACATTATTTGATCCAATTGCACTATCATCACTAGTTTTATGTATAGTTACAGTATCCCCTAAATTAAAATTACTAATAGCCGCAGAAGTTAAACTTGCATCAGGATCATTTCTATAACTAAAATCATAATTGTGACAATCTAATATTCTTCCTCGAACAACAAACTCTAACTCTGGTATTTCTAAGTCTTCTTCTGTTATTTCATATTTTGCTACTACATATGCGGTATCTAGTAATCTATGATTCGGACCCCAATAGTTAGATCTATTATCGTCAGTAAAATATTGATGTTGAAGTAAGAAGCCTCCATTAGTAGAAGTTTCTGCAGCTTTTGCAACCAACATATTATCAGCGTCTTGATTTGGTTTTCCTCTATGAAAAATTATTCTGCCATTAATTGGAGTAGTAAAATGGTGCCCTTTTTCATGTCTAATTCCAGTTGCGGGAGCCGTAAGATTTGCATTACCTGTAATAGGCTCCCAACCTGTAACTGGATCATAATATACTTGCTCTCTAGGACCGGACATAAAGTTAACTCCGCCTATATTAATTGAGCCAAAAGGACCTGCAATTGCTGTTCCGCTAGCTGAAGCGGCCTGTAAGTCTTTTGAAGATAAAGTATCTCCTCTATCTTTTCTTCCTTCACAAACAACACTTACTGCATCAGAACCTCCACCTCTGCTGGTGGAGTCATTTATATCTGCGCAAACTCTACTTTTATTATCTATATAAATATCGTATAAACCTGCAACTTCTCCTTCGCATAACGCATAAGCTACATATACTTCCGAAGTTACATTTCTATCTAAGTCTAAAAAGATAGGAAAACTGTCAATTCTATTTACACCATAAACAACAGGAAGTCGTCTGGCCTCTAAATTCATCCTTAACTCTAATTCTCTATCTACTTCAACTTCGTACTCTATAGTTTTTCCGCTGCCCAGGCCCAGAAACCCTGTTTTTTTGAATTTATATCTAGTTTCTGTTGCTTTATAAGTAACAATAAGATTTAGAGCTTGCTCAGAGTGCATAAAACCATAGTCATTAATATACTCTGGTCTAATTAATGCTGCATAGTCGGTTTGTCCTTGACCATTTATACCTCTATGTTCAGTGTCCGAAGTTAAACGACCATTGATCTTTACAAAGTCTCCCCAGTGACTGGTTAATTTCCAATTAACTGTGGAATCTTTAGAGGGATCTTCTCTTACATCAACTCCAGCAATAATACCTTTAAAAATTAAAAAAGGTCCTCCTTTCTTTGTAGTGCTATTCATTCCAATAACAGTGCCATCAGAAGGATTAATTATTGCTTTGTAAACAAAAACTTCTCTATTTATATAATGTGCATAACTACTATCAGTCTTATCCATGAAAGGACTAGAGTGTTCCTCAGTTTCTATAGTGAAAGTATAAGTAGCATTATTAGTAGCAGCTACAACTCCTGCTTGAAGAGTTGCATCAATAACTCTATCATCATTAGTACCATCAGATTGAAAACTATTAATAATAATAAACTTACCATTATTACCATCATTTGATGATATTCTTAATTTATCACCTTCGGAAAAACCAGCTTCTAACCAGCTTTCTCCTATAGTTATAAGTTTGGTAGTAATATTAATAGTGGTAGAAGCAGGAGATAAAATAGTATTTAATCCAATACTATCTATCTTTACGGTCATACTTGTTGCTTTTGCTTGTATTGTTTCAGCAACTTGACCAACTCTCAATAAGCGTTCTGCTACATATGTTTGAGTTCCGTTATTAGAACCTAAAGAATCTTGACTTTCATCATCAAATTGAATATTAAAAGAGGCATCTGTTAAATATGAGTAATCTCTTGCATTTTCAGCAACAGCACCCGTAACAGTTTTTATAGGTTTTTCGAATTTTATTAGGTGAGCGTATAAAAATCCTTCTTCACCTAAAAGTTGTGAACTGACATCGTTATCTAAAGGGCGTATTACTTTTACTGTCATGACAAGGCTTCTTCTAATCTGAGGCTAAATTTATATAAGTTATTTACATCTAATGAATATTGCTGCAGTCCTTTAGGAGATACTACACGTATTAAAGGATTAAAAAAGTTTAATTTAAAATTACTTGCAGAGGCATCGCTAGCACTTATATTTTTTGATAAACCAGGGGTAAAATGAATTAATACTTCATTAACGGTAGGTTGAGTTGTACCAGATTTATAAATATCATTAGTTTCAACTCTAGTTACCATATAGGCTTTTTTATGGTTGGAGAATTTATTATCGGTTACAGTAAATAGATCACCAGCAGTAGGAGTACCTAAACCTTGATAGTTGTATTGAAAGTATCTATCTGATCCTGATCCTGAATCTACCGCAGGAGTTACAGTAAAAGTACCGCTTCCTCCAGCATTAGCACCATCAATAGTAATATTTCCAGTATACCCATAACCAGGATTATAAACGGTTACTGTAGGAGTTATATTTGAGCCAGCGCTTGCTGGAGTTACATTAAAAGTAGCTCCAGTTCCTCCTCCTCCAGTTCCGGGAACATTCGTATAAGTTGTTCCTTCCTTACCGCTAGTAACAGTATAATTTCCAATACTAGATACTGTTTTTACTCCTTTTGAAGCTCCGCTACGTAGTCCTCTAATCATCATAGAAGTAGAACCTGCAGCAACAGACGTGCTGGTGAACATCACCAAAGGATGAGTGTCTTCTTGTAAAATAGTACTAAATACACTATCTTGAGGAGTTCTATATTGAGGTAAAGAAATAAAGAAAGGATTAATTGGACCTACTCTGTGTAATAAAAAAGAATAAACCGGGTTAAACTGTGCCTGTGTCATAGGATTATATCCTATATTAATATTCCATTTATGTCCGGCTATGGCTCGTGCTGATATCCTGTTAGAATTAGTTCTGGACATAATAACTTTTTGATCTGAAGTTAACTGAACAGAAGCATATCCAGGACCTGCACTACCTGTTGCTAAAGTTTCTCCTGCATCTCCTATTTTATTATTCGGATCTGGTAAAATATCCGTATATCCAGTAGTAAAAGCTGCCATTATGCTCTCCTAGCTGGGCCGTACCCAGAAGTCTCAGGAGCACTATAAATGCTTGTATCTACTGCTTCTAAAAATGTATCTCCGTATTCATTTGCTGCTGATCTAATCATTCCAATTATATTTCCTTGCTGTTCTGTAAGAACTTCTTCAACACCAACTGCATCAATAGTGTTAATGTTGAAAGTTACGTTTGTAGCACCTCCCATAGCACCTACATCGTCATTTGGAACAATTGTTCCTGGTCCTGTAGGTACAAATAGTTCTGGCCCTTGTTCTCCAACAACGTATCCTGCTCTTCCGCCCTCTGCTCTATTTTTCTTACCATAGAAGGCTGGCTGGAAGTTCTCTGGACCTCCTATACCTGATGCTCCCCGTAGATAGGACAGCTCACCCGCTGCTGATTGAGACTTTGCTAAGTCTACAGAAGTTTTTCGTTTACCTGCGGTTACCGAGGTAGGGGCAGTATCAGATAAATCTCCTCCTCCCTGAAAGCTAGTGCCTTTAATAATCGATAATTGTTTCATACCCATAGCAATTATCATTGCTGCCATAATTGGTCCAATTATTGGCCCCAGCTCATATGCTTTTACGGCAGCAGCCGCGGTATTAATAATTGTTGAAGCAATTTTTAGTTTCTTTTCTTGTTCAAACGCTTTTTTCTGCTGTTGAACTTTCTTCTTCTCTAGTTCTTTTATCTTATTTAAACTTGCCTGTGACTTACCATCTCTCTTTTTCTCTGCTTTTATTTCATCATCTATTTTTTTGATTTTTGCGTCTGAAGAAGCTTTTTGCATTTGCATCAGACCTTGTATCATTCCACCAGCAATAGTTAAAGCGCCTTTAACAGTTTCCGACATATCTCCAGAAGCCTTCTTCATTTGCTCCATTCCAATAGTCCAAGACTCCACCATAGTACTAAGGCCGGTTAACATACCGCCCATATATTCGCCTTCCGGCCCAAGTGCTTTAAAATCTTCGCCTAAGTTTCTTAAGGTTTGTCCGAATTGAAGAGCTTTCATTAACTCCATTTCTTTTCGAACTTTTGCAAGGCCTGCTGCCGCAGTATCAAAAGCTAACTGGCCTTCTTCATCGTCTCCTGCTGCTGCCATGTCAGATAAAAATGATTTTTCACGCATTTCCATAAGATCCATATCAGCGGACATAGTTGCTGCACCGCCTAATGTTTTAGAGCCTGTTACTTGTCCTACTTTAGAAGATAATTGTTGTTTTGCCTTTATTGCAAGAATTTTTTCTTCTACTTCTAATTGTCTTAAAGTTTTCTTTAACTCTGTTTCTTTTGCTATACCCAAATTCAAAGTTAGCTGATACTGTATAAATTTTTGATCGCTTATATTTTTTTCTAATGAAGCATTTGTCTTTAAATACCCCCCAATCTCGTTTTGTATTCCACCAAGTAATTTTGAATCTATTATCTGCCGTTGTCTTATTTCTTCTTCTTGTTTTAATCGTGCAAGAATTTCACCTGTATCATAATCCTCACCAAATGCTTCTCTCAATTGCTTTAACATATCGGTTAATAATGTACCATCCTTTGTTAAACCTTTCATTCCTTCACCACCCTCTCGGGCGGCTTTTTCTAATTCTTCTATATTACGTATTGCTGTTACAATATCTCCTGAGCCCAGACTATCAATTACTGATGTACTTAGTTGTCCAATTCCTTCTGTAAAAAACTGTGCATTTGCTTGAGCATCTCTAAGTCTGATTGCTAACTTTTCTAAACCTGCATCTCCTTTTAAAGTGGCTTGTTCTAAAGCGGTTCCAAATTCGGGAGAGATTTTTGCAACATCACTTAATTTTGTTTTTAACTCTTCTAAGGCTTTTGCTCGATCTTTATCCGTCATAACAAACTTTGTTACACGTTTCATTGAGCCATCTTGTTGTCTAACATAAGCGCTTACTTTTGCGTTAATTTTTTCATATTGTCCAGGAATATCTAGGCTGAATAAAGCGTTCCATGCTATTTTTGATTTCTTTACTTGATCAGTTTCCGCCGAAATAGAATCCAAACTTTGTCCTAGAGAGTTACTCATTTTATCAACACCCTCTTTAAAAGACTTTAAAGCTTCCGCAGAGGCTTTAATAGATTTATTTCTACCTTCTATACCTTCAAGAAAACGCCCAAAACTGCTATTTTTTACTAAATCTTCAGTGGCTGTTAAATTGTCGTTTAATCCTTCAAAATCGTTAGCTAAAGTACTGACTTGACCCTCTTCCTCATTAAGTAAAGTAACTTTATCAAATTTGAACTCTGATATTTCGCTAATCTGTTTGGTTTCTGGTAAAAGTTTATTAATAAAACTAGTTATTTTATTTATACCTTTTAACCAGAAATTTATGTAGGAAGAGATCATGTCTCGCACCATAGTTAAAAAGCTATTAGCCATCTTTCCAAAACCCGGACCAAAAAGATCACCAAGAACATTAATTAACAAATCTGTCATACCTAACCACATACGAGCAATTCCATTAACTAACTTAGCGAATATACTAAGTGTCATGTCAATGCCCTTTGCAAATGCCATTACCATGGTAAAAGGTGCATTAATTAAACTTGAAACTATATCTTTTATCATGACAAACATTCCAATAAACCCAGCAAATTTAAATGCTGTATTCATTGCTTTTCCTGCTGTTTTTGCAACGCTTGCTAGTCCTAAAAAAGTCCTCTTACCTATAAGGCTAATTTGTGCAAATGATTTTTTAGCTGATAATTCTAGTCTTTTGAAGTTATTAGTAGTTGAACGTACAAAGGTTTTTTCGGTAGCCATCATTTTGTTATAAGATTGTTCCAAGTCTCTAACTACGGCTATATTCTTTCCTTTGTGGATGCCTTTAAGAACTTCTCCATGTTTATTTGTGTTCTGTTCCGCTATTTTAAAAGAATCCTTTAATAAATTATGGTGTTGTTTTGTCATATTGCCAGTCATCGCAGCTTGTAGGGTTTTAACTTTCGTTCCTTCATACTCTTTTTTTGTGGTGCTCATGACTTCTGACTTACCCTCTGCTCGTGCTTGTTCCGCAGTAGCGGCTGTCGCCTTTAAAGCATCATTATAGTCGTTTACTGCTTGTTCGGCTTTTGCCATGTCTGCTACTGCATCGTTGCCTATTTTTTCCATTTTTTCTTCGATTGTATCCATAGGTACAATAGTTTTAATTATACTTAAGGCTAACAATCCAAATGCAGCAATAGCAGCTCCAGCACTTTTATTAAGTATAGCTGCCAAGCCTTCAAAGGCGGGCAAGAAAAACTGAGTAACATCTTTGATAATATCACCAAGAGTTTTTCCGAGTTTTATAAAGGGATTAGTTGCAGCTTCTACATCTCCAAAGTTTTTATTTAATTGTCTTTGGGTTTCAATTAAAACTGCTTGGCTACGTTGAAAAGAGTTTAACTCATTTCTATTTTTACCAATAGCTTGAGCATACCGATTAGTGGCTTCTTCCAGACGCAGAGTAATACCCAATTCATCTAAGAGTTCGGGTTCTGCTTTTGAAGCACCTCGTACTAATCTATCAAAAGAATCTTGAAAGTCTCTACCTAGGGCGGTTGATGCTTTTCGTGCGCCCTCAGCTAGAGCTTCTAATTGAGAGGGGGAGAAGCCTTTTGCAAGACCTATGGCTGCGGCTTGTCCAGCTTCTTGAAATCCTAACATACCATCAGAAGCCTCACGAAGCCTTTGAGTAATACTACCTAATGCTATACCAGTATTTTGTGCGAAAGCAATTTGAGAAGCTTCAAGATTTTTTACATCAGCTGCTCTTTTAAAGAATTGAAACGCAGCACTTAATGCAAAAACATTAGAAGCAAGAATAGCATAAGCAGGAACTAACCCTCCGGTCATTCCCTGTTGCATCTTTGAGAAATTCTTAGTAGTATTGGCAGACTGTCTGGATAAGCCTTTTAAATTTCTATCCGCTGTTTTGGCAGATTTTCCAGTTTGTTCAGTAGCAGAACCAACCTTATCAATAGCGTCTGCCGCACCTTTCGATTTTTTCTGAACTAAAGAAAGACTACCATCGTCATCTACCTTAATTTTAACCTTAATTTCGTTTGACGCCACTACTTTTTCTCTTTAGTTTTTCGTGCTCTCGTTTAATGTATTCTTGTGATTTCTCTATTGCTCGAGAGTCCAGCCAGTTAAGTAGCTGTAAGAAAAACTCTTTATCACTAATATCATATAAGTCGATATAGTGATGTAAATTTGTATAATCCTTTCCCATATAGCCAATTTCGGGATACGCTCTATCTCCTAATTGATTAAACGTATTTACTGCATCAATAACAATTTCTGGCATATCATCCCAACTTGGAGGGATATCATCTTCAATTATTTCAAGACCCATTTGTTCTTGCATCTCAAAATAACGATCCGGCGTCATTCCAGAGTCAAGATTTTTGTGTAGTTCCTCCAGTCTTTTTATGCACTTCTCTCTTTGGTTCGCTACGAAAATTATCTAGGTCAAAGACTACCTCGTTGAGCCATGTATCAAATTCGTTAGAGTCAGTTACTAAAACCTCAGAATTTTCTGTACTGTAAGGTACTTCTTTTTCTAAGTCTTGTCCAGATGTGTCAACTAATAAAAGGGTCTCTAAGTGTTTTAGAGTTAGTCCTTTCCAATTCTTGACACTTTTCTTTGCAAAAAGTTCAACAAACTTTTCTTCATCTAAAACATCTTCAATTTGTCTAGATTTTCTGTTAAATTTTGATGTTGTGCATCTTTTTCTTATTCCTGTTAACTCTTTTCGAGAAAGATTAACAACTTCTACCTCAAAACCTTCAAGTCCAGGAAACTCCATCCAGGCAGATTTACTATCTACCACTAATTTTTTTAACTCCATATTACTGCTATCTCCTACGTGGTTGTATAAGTTATAACGCTCGAAAGCGCTGTTGGATTCTGTATCATTCTCCAGTCATATTCTTCTGTAAAAACATCACCAGTTTTTATTCTGTTCGTAAATGAACAATTTGCTAAATTAAAATCTATACCATAAAAAGTCCCTGTTGTAGTACCTACTTTTATACGTATACTAGTATCAGTATTCCAAGTTAGCATACTTGAGGAATTTTCTTCTAATAATAATTCTATTGAGCCTCCTAGAATCTTTTTTCCAATAACGAATGAAGAAGGATACATGGAATTAGCAGCGCTTGTTGCATCAACTGCTCCATTTACTGTTACATACTTATTCCATTCAAATTCATTCTGCAACTCAATAGATAGCGATAGAGGAGAAACATTAGTAGTTCCTATAGTCAAAGCCGCAAACTTTGACAACATGTAAGTACTTGTAGTAATACCAGTATTTTGTAAGGTACCTGGTATACTGCCAGTATGGCGTGAAAGTTTTGATGCTTCGCCTTCTATTGCTAATCTTAGAGGTCTTGATCCCTCGATCTCGAACGTCCCTGATAGAATTGCGCAAGTTTCTAGCTTAAAGTCATCATACTTTGTAGAAATGTATAAATCAAATGTTGCAACATCAAGAAGCCTATCAAATATAATTTTATTTGTTGGTTCTTGTAATATCGGAGTGTTAAGGCTAAAATTAACAGGATTAGCCGTATTAACTACCGATCCTTCAAAATAGTCTTCACTATGCAATGTTTTTACATCATAACTATTTTCTTTAAACGTTTGGCTAAACTCTATCTCACTTATATCAATTCTATACTTAAGGCTGTTGTGTACAACATATACTTGAACCTGATCTTTTTTAAAGATAAAATTTGCCATTTTAATCCGTCATATGATAAGGGGCTCAAAAGAGCCCCTCTCTTTACCCTATATATTATATTTCAAAACACCAACAATGTCAAGAATTATTTTTAAGGGGTTATACACCAATGTACTTGAGTGTTACTTCATCACCTTCACTAACACCTGTACCCAGACCGTGGAAGTTAGTCTCCAGTGAGATTACATCCTCTACAGAGTGGCTTGGAATTTCTAAGTGCGCAGTAGGCATTGAAATTTCAAAACGAGGCTTTGTAGTATCCGTTCCACCAACTTGCAATGTAATTGCAAATTTGTTAATAACAGTATTAACGTCTGATACTAAGTCTGCGAACAAGTCCCGACTTCGGTTAGTAGCAGCATCTGAACTTGCTAAATAACAAGTTGCACTTCCTGTTACAGTTCGTGTTCCGGTAACGTGCTCAATTGGTTGGTTAACCTTACCAAGTTCTTCTGGCGTTAAATAAGAAATATTATTACTGATAGTAACATTTCCACCTGTTAATGCCACTGAGTAACTAGTCTCATAAGTATCTGAAGCTCCTGCAGCATTTGTAAATGTTGTAGAGCTTTGGAAAGTACTTTCTGGAGCAAGAGTCAGCTGAGTTAGTCGGTTACGAATAAAGTTTCCAGTATCCGTTGTACCTTCATCAATTGCTGCCCACCAGTTATCCCCCGCAGTTTTGTTAATATAGAATCGGTCACTATCGTTAGTGTCAATCCATATTGCTCCAACTCCATGAGAACCTGTTACAGGAGAAGTAGCATCTGCATGATACTTACCTGCTCCAATAGTATTAGCATCAGTAGTATCTTCTTGTACTTCTTTAATTTGACCTGCCATTCCTGACCAATTAACAGTTGCAATACCATCAATATCAAAGTCAATTGAAGCTTCATTTACAACCGCATTTTCTAACTTATAAAGTAATCGTCCATCAGTTCTATCACTAAATACAAAATATAAATTAAATGTACCTAAAGATGCACGGCTAGAGTCATAAAAGTTAATATCTAAGTCTGTCGTATCAGCTGCTGCACTTGTTGAAGTTACTGTAAGAGTTACATTATCATCAGTAGTATTACCACCTAATGAGGCTCCAGTAATTGTAATTACATCTCCAGTAACCCAACCAATTCCTCTTTCTGAAATAGTTGCAGTAACGTCCATATCATGAGTACCACTTCCACTTCCATCAGAAGTTAAAGTTACCGTTATAACAGCATTAG
>MDSV01065512.1_pt1 | contig 15896 bp, 15 predicted proteins | sample 810851 | NCBI WGS metagenome assembly MDSV01 (sample SAMN05326640, study PRJNA326480) | marine metagenome | isolation source: seawater | place: Atlantic Ocean: North East | collected 2012
GCGAGGTAGCTCAGTTGGTTAGAGCACAGGACTCATAAGCCTGGGGTCGGCGGTTCGAATCCGCCCCTCGCTACCATAATTATGAAACTGTAAAATAATTTTCAAGATGAGAGTAGTAGATTTTATTGTAAAATTTTTAAAGAAAAAAAGAATAAATGATATTTTTATGCTCACAGGTTATGGAGCAATGTATCTAAACGATGCTGTAAAATTGGCAGGAATAAAATATTATGCTACACGAAACGAAGCGACAGCACCTAGTATGGCAAGTGCATACGCAAGAATAAAAAATAAAGTTGGTGTAGCCTGTGTGACGGCAGGTCCTGGAGCTACAAATGCTTTACCTGGTTTATCAGAAGCTTATGTAGACTCTTCTCCAATAGTAATTTTATCTGGTCAAGTAGACTATAAACAAACAACTCATAGCACTAATTCTAAAAAAATAAGAAGTTTTGGTACTGCAGAAATTAATATCATTCCAATCGTTAAACCTTTAACTAAATTTGCTGAAATAATTAAAAAACCTCAAGATGTAAAATATATTTTAGAAAAAGCTTTTTATACTGCAACAAGTGGTAGAAAAGGACCAGTATGGATAGACATTCCTTTAAATGTTCAAAGAGCAACTATCAATGAAAAAAAATTAAGAGGGTTTCCTATAGAAAATAAAAAAATTAATAATTTCAACATAAAAATTAAAAAAGATTTAAAAAAAATATTTCATTTATTTAAAGATTCAAAAAAACCAATTTTAATAATCGGTAATGGAGTAAAACAAAGTGATAAAATCAATGAAATTAAAAAAATTATAAATATTTTGAAGATCCCTGTTATATTCACAAGATTTACAAATGATTTAATACCCCATAATAAAAAATTTATTTATGGTATTTCTGGAATTAAAGCTACTAAATTTACAAAAAAAATAATGAATTCTTCTGACCTAGCTATTTCATTTGGATGTAGGTTTTCACCTCAATTTGTAGGGCATGATTTTAAAGCACTAAAAAATGCGAAAGTTATCTCAGTTGATATTGAAAAAGATGAATTAAAGAAAAAAGGTCAAAAAATTGATTACGCTTTAAATTATGATTTAAAATATTTCCTTCCAATTTTTTTAAAGTTTTTAAGAAAAAATAAATTAAAAAAATTTGATGATTGGAATTATGCTTGTAGAATGTATAAAAAAAATAATCCAATTAATATTTCAAAATATAGTAAATACAAAGATAATAAATTAATGGATCTATATTATTTTATGGATAGGTTAGGAAAAAATTCGTCAAAAAGTAGCATCCTTATAACAGATGCTGGATCAAATTATTATGTTGGAGGACAAGTTTGGAACTTTGAAAAAGGTCAAAAAGAGGTTTCATCTTACACAAATGCTGCTATGGGTTTATCAATACCTCTAGCTATCGGTGCAGCAGTTGCTTCACCTAAAGATAGTATTTTAGCAGTTACTGGTGACGGCTCTTTGGAATTGAATATTCAAGAACTTAAAACAATTTCGCATAACAAGTTTAACATTAAATTATTTGTCATCAATAATGGAGGTTATGTTTCTATGCATAACTGGGCGGATGCTTTTTTCAAAGGCAGAAGAGTCGATAATCCAGTTGATACAGGTGATGGAACACTAAATTTAAAAAATGTAGCAAAAGCTTTTGATATGGAGCATCGCTTAATATCTAGTACAAATAATTTAGATAGAATTTTAAAAGAAATTAATAGATCAAAAAAACCTTTATTTGTCGAGGTAATAACTGACAATAAGCAGATAATATATGATGCGTATAAAGATTATTAAAGTATAAAGAGTGATATGTCTTTAGATATATTATTCATACATCCAAACGCGTCAAAAAAAATTTATCAAGATTTAAGCAGCAATCATTCTGCAATAGAACCTCCAATTTGGGCAGCGATGCTTGCAAATCACTGTAGAAAAAAAAACCTTAAGGTTGAGATCTTAGACTGTGAAGTTGAAAAATTAGATTATATCTCTAGTGCTAATGAGATAGAGTCAAGAAAACCCCGTATCGCTTGTTTTGTTGTTTACGGACAACAACCTTCAGCTTCGTCTCAAAATATGGAGGGCGCAGTTGCCACATCACAAGAATTAAAAAAAATAAATTCTGGTATAAAAACTCTTTTTGTTGGGGGACACGTTTCTGCCCTTCCAAAAGAAACTCTTAAGAATGAAAAATCTATTGACTTTATAGCCTTAAATGAAGGTGTTTATGCTATATCTAATCTTTTAAAAGTAGAAGATCTCAATAATGAAAAATACTTAAAAAAGGTTAAGGGAATAGGTTTTAAAGATGAGGAAAATAAAATAATTATTAATGAGGCTGAAATAATTGTTCCCAAAAGGTCCCTAGAAGTGGATCTTCCGGGTATGGCTTGGGATTTATTGCCTCCTATTAAAAATTATAGAACCGCAGGATGGCACTCATGGTCTAACAATTCAGAAAAACAACCCTTCGCGGCTTTATATACTAGTTTAGGATGTCCTTATACATGCTCTTTTTGCATGATAAATATAATTAATAGAACAGATAATTCTGATAATATTTCCTCACAAGACTCCAATATTTTTAGGTGGTGGTCTCCAGAATTTATAATAAAACAATTTGATTTTTTCGCTGAGCAGGGTGTTAAGAATGTCAAAATAGCTGATGAGCTTTTTGTTTTGAATCCCAATCACTTTATGAAAATATGTGACATGATTATAGAGCGAAAATACAATTTTAACATTTGGGCCTATTCAAGAATTGATACTTGCAAACCGCAATATCTTGATAAACTTAAAAGTGCAGGCGTAAATTGGTTAGGTCTGGGTATTGAAAATCCAAGTTCGGTAATTCGAAAAGAGGTACATAAAGATGCATTTAAAAATGTTAAAATTATTGACATTATTAATTCAATGAGGGGAGCAGGAATTAATGTTGCTGCAAACTATATTTTTGGTCTTCCTGAAGAAACACAAGAAAGTTTAGAGTTTACTTATAATTTTGCAGAAGAAACAAATACAGAAATGGTTAATTTTTATAGCGCTATGGCATACCCTGGCAGTCCTTTATACCTAGAGTCAAAAAAAAATAATATAACACTGCCAAGTAATTACTCAGGATATAGTCAGCACTCATATGATACACAAAATTTACCCTCAAAATACTTAAGTGCTGCAGAAATTTTATCTTTTAGAGATAAATCATGGGACAAATACCATACTAATCCAAGATATTTAAAATTATTAGAAAAAAAATTTGGTATGAATGCTGTAAACAATTTAAAAGAAACAACAAAAATAAAATTAAAAAGAAAGTTATTAGGTGATTAAAAATAAAAAAAACTTTTCATTAAACGTTTTTGAAAGAGCATCTATATGTAGACATTTCGAGAACGAGGTATTTAAAAGAGTTGCTAACAAAGAAATTAAATTTCCAGTTTATCTTTCTGCTGGTCAGGAATATGCTCCAGCTACTATAGCTGAAATTGTAATTCAAAAAAAAATAAAACCCCTAATTTTTGGACAACATAGAGGACACTCAATTTATTTATCTTTTGGAGGTAATATAAAAAAATTAATTAAAGAACTTAAAGGTAAAAGAGATGGATGCACCTATGGAATGGGTGGGTCTTTATCAATACACTCTCCTGAGATTAATATGTATGGACATGACGGTTTCATGGGGAGTAATGCTTGCATTGGTACTGGTGCATGTTTTTCATCAAAAAAACCAACAATAGTTTTTATTGGAGATGCTGCTCTAGAAGAGGACTATGTTTTGGCATCATTAAGCTGGGTTTCTAAAAAAAAACTTCCAATTTTATTTATTGTAGATGACAATAATTACGCGGTGCTAACAAAAAAAGAAGAAAGAAGAGATTGGGAAGCTAAAGAATTAGCAAAAGCTTTTAAAATGGAGTCATTTGATATGATGGATGATCCTAAAAAAATATTAAAATCTATTGGTAAAAATTTATTCAAAAAACCGATATTAGTAAACATTCATACACAAAGATTATTTTGGCATGCGGGAGCTGGCAAAGATCGAGAAAATGTATTTGATAGACATTTACAACAAAAAAAATTTTTAGGAAAAAAGGCTAATTATCTAGATGAAAAAATTAAAAGAAAAATAAAATTACTATGGGAAAAGAATTAAGAGAAACTATTAAAGATATTACTACACTGCATTTAAAAAAAAATAAAAGCCAGGTTTTTGGACAAAATCTTACAGGGGTGGGGTGGGTTGCTGGCACTTTACCTAAACTGTATGAAAAAGATGGTGTGATAGAACTACCAATGGCCGATGTAGCTGGCGGGGGAATTGTAACTGGAGCTGGATTGGTTAACAAACGACCTGTTTATATAATACGTTACCAGGGGTACAATTGGTTTAATTGTACCTTTATTGTAAACTATGCTTGTAAATCTAAAGAGATCTGGAAAATTCCGTGTCCTATCTTTATTAGAGGAATAGCATCTGAAGGAAGCATAGGCCCTGTTTCAGGATCCAGTCATATTTCAATAATTTATAAAATGCCCGGCATAAAAATTTATTCACCTATGTCAAACAACGAATATAAAAATGTATATAAAAAATTCATGAAAAATAGTGATGTTTTTTATGTTTCTGAACACAGGGAAAGCTATTCAAATAAAATAGAATTTAAAAATAAAATAAAAAAAAACTTAGATATAATATTAATGCCAATTTCTGTTACAAGATTTGCTGCTGAAAAAGCAAAGATAATCTTAGAAAAACGAGGGTTAAAAGTTGGGATAATTCATTTAGTTGATTTAAAACCTTTTACAGTTAATAGTAGTTGGATTGCGGCAATCAAAAACTGCAAGTACGGCGTTCTTATGACCGACAATGATTATGCAGACGGTATTTTAAGAATACTAGCACACAAACTTTATCAAAAAACTAATAAAGATATTAATGTTTTGGGATTAGAAGATAGGTCAGCAGGGCATCACAGTGATGTGGATAATTTACCTCCAGATGAAAATAAAATTGTGCGACAGGTATATAAAATTATCAATAGGTAAAGAAAATTATATAATTAAAACTCAATCAAAGGTAAAATAGATAGTGATTATAACAAAAACTCCATACAGAATTTCTTTCTTCGGAGGAGGCTCAGACTACCCAGAGTGGTACAAAAAACATGGAGGATCATTTTTATCTTCAACCATAGATAAATATGTTTATTTGAATGTCAGACAACTACCTTCTTTTGTAGAGTCTAGCTACAGAGTAGTTTGGTCTAAAGTAGAAACGGTAAATAGAATTAAAGATATACAACACAATGTTGTTAGAGAAATGTTAAAAGAGTTTAACTTTAAAACTGGCATGGAAATTCATTATCAAGGAGATTTGCCCGCGAGAAGCGGTATGGGATCAAGTTCAAGTTTTGTAGTAGGTTTAATGAATTCATTACTTAAATTAAAACAAAAAAAAATCACTACCAATGAATTAGCAAAGAAAAGTATATTTTTTGAACAAAAAAAATTAAAAGAAACTGTGGGAATTCAAGATCAAATCTCAGCGTCTTATGGCGGCTTTAATAAAGTGTTAATTAATACTAGGGGCAATTTTAAAGTTGAAAGAATAAGATTAAAAAAAAATATTAAAGAATTTAACAAAAATTTATTTTTAATATTTACCGGCATAGATAGAACAGCAAGTGAAATTGCCGAACAATACGTAAATCAGCTTGAAAAAAAGAAAAATCATGAAATGCAAGAAATTACTGCTCAAGTTAATGAGGGCAAAAACCTATTAATAAAAAGTAGATTTGATGAATTTGGAAAATTATTAGGAGAGGCTTGGAAATTTAAAAAAAGCTTAGGTAGTTCGATAACAAACAAAAAAATAGATGAATTGTATGATTTTTTTCTAAAAAAAGGAGCGATTGGAGGAAAATTACTTGGAGCCGGAGGAGGAGGTTTTATGCTTTTGTATGTACCAAGAAACAAACAAAAATTTTTTAAATTTAAACTCAAAAATAAACTTACAATTGTACCATTTAAATTTACAGACGAAGGATCTGAAGTTTTGTTGAATACAGAAAAATGAAAAATTTTAGCCACCCGTTAATGAAGAATAATTTTACTAAGTCTGACATAGATTTGGTGATTAAATTTTTAAAGACAAAAGATATCATTTTAACTCAATCAAAAAATGTACTTAAATTTGAAAAAGCGTGGTCAAAATGGCTTGGAGTAAAATACAGTGTGTTTGTAAACTCCGGTTCTTCTGCAAATTTATTAAGTATTTCAATTTTAAAAATATTAAATAAAAAAAAAAAAGAAGTTATTGTTCCATCACTAACATGGTCCTCAGATATTTATTCTGTAATTCAAAATAATTTAAAACCAGTATTTGTCGATATTAACCTCCAAAATCTTTCTATGGATTTAAACGCCGTAAAAAATAAAATTAACAATAATACGCTAGCAGTATTTATTACACACGCACAAGGGTTTAACGGTTTAACTAAAGATTTTATAGATTTTTTAAAAAAGAAGAAAATTCCACTAGTCGAGGACGTGTGTGAGTCTCATGGAGCAGTACTAAATAAAAAAAAATTAGGAACGTTTGGTTTAATTTCTAATTTTTCTTTCTATTATGCTCATCATCTTTCAACAATAGAAGGAGGAATGATTTGCACAAATGATAAGAATATTTATGAGCTCGCTCGAGTGCTAAGATCGCATGGAATGGCAAGAGAATTATCAGATAAAAGGATTGAAAAAAAAATTATTAAAAAAAATCCAAAACTTTCTCCTAAATTTATATTTATGCATCCTTCATACAATGTAAGAAATAATGAAATAGGAGCAGTAATAGGATTAAATCAGCTTAAAAGACTAGACAAAAACAATAAAATTAGAAATAAAAATTTTAAATTATTTTTAAAAAAAATCGACTCTACTAAATACTACACATCTTTCGACCTCAAAGGTTGTTCAAACTATGCTTTGCCCGTTCTTTTAAAAACCAAGAGTTTTAAAAAAAGAAATAAATTTGAAAAAGTTTTAATAAAAAATAAAATAGAATTTAGACGAGGTAATGCTGGAGGTGGTAATCAATTAAGACAACCTTACATTAAAAATTATATAAAAAATTTAAACCTAAAAAATTTTAAAAACGTAGAACATGTTCACTTTTTTGGTTATTACATAGGAAATTATCCATCTTTAAAAGAAGATAAGGTCAAGCATATCTGTAATATTTTAAATAATATTACTTTTTAATATTATAATTTTTTAAAACGAAGTGAAGTTGAGCTTTTTATCCCCGGTCTACTATAAAACTGTCCCATTCGTGTTGAAGTAACAAGTTTTATTTTTTTATTTATCTCTCCCATTTTTTTCATTGATGCACCTTGGGCACTTATAAATTTTTGAACATTCTTCTTTTTAGATTTAATTAATAATGGAATATCTACGCTCAAACGATCGTATGAATTTTTAGATCTAGAAGTTTTATGTAATGTGGTAATATCTGAAATATAAATGTAACCAATTTTATAATGGTGCTTTATTAACCTGGGTTTAAAATAAAGTTTTTGTGCGCTAATAAAATCTCTTTCATTTAACCATCTACTATTTATATTTTTTGGTGTTTCAAAATAACTAACTTTATTTTTTTTTACATCACCGATTAAAGGTATTTGAATTAAAATATTGTTATTACCCCAACCAGCCCAGCAATCTGCGTGCGGCAATTCACTTCTCGTAGCACGACGTTTGTTTCTAGCATCTATTCTTCCACTTTTGAATCTGAGTGCTGGAAAATAACATTTTAAGATTATTTTATCTAAGTTCATATTTATTAAAAGTTTATGGTAATTAACAACAAATTTTGAATAGTGATGTTGCACTTCTTTTTTTGGAATTAGCATTCCATTAGGTGTCATATTTTTAAGTTTGTAATTCTTACATTCTTTTAAATACACGCGTGCAGAGCTGAGTAATTTATTTTGAATATTATTTGGTATCTTATATGCAACTAAAAAATCAGAAAATTTTGTATGTTTAAAATTACTTGTAATTTTTGAAAAGAATTTTTTTCTTTTTAAGTAAAAATTACTTACCTTTATTTTTTTGGATTTCATTGGTTGGTACACTGATATCTTTTATTATGTAGCTTTGTCTAGATCTAGTTTCTTCGAATATTCTAGCCAAATAAATACCCAGCACACCTAAAGTTAGTAAAATTGATCCTGAAAAAAAACTTATAGTTGTATATATAAGCGCAAGACCTGGAACGGAGTTTCCAGTAATTTTTAGTAGCAAGGTGTAAATTAATATTATTATTGCAATTAGAAAACTAACAAATCCTAATAATAAGCCTATATACAATGGCTTAAGTGAGTAAGAAGTCACACCATTAATAAATTCTTTAATTGGTCCTGGGCCGAAAAGGGAATATTTTGTTGTTCCGGCGAATCTTGGTTGTCTTACATATTTAACAAACGCCTGTTTGTAACCAACCCAAACTGAGAGGCCCCGCATGTATCTAAACTCTTTTTGTTCTAAGATATTTTTTAGAGCTCTTTTTGAAACTAGCTTAAAATCTCCAGCATTAATTGGCAACTCAATTTCTGAAAAGTAATTTATTATCTTGTAAGCTACATTTGTTAAAAACATTTTAAAACCTGATTCACCAAGTCTTTTTGATCTTATCGTATGAACAACATCAAAGCCTTTTTCATATTCTGCAATTAAATTAGGAATTAATTCTGGAGGGTCTTGTAAGTCGGAAGGCATATATACTATTGCATCACCAGAAGCATGCTTAAATCCTGCTAAAAAACAAGGCATCTCCCCGAACGTTCGACTCATATTAATAATTGTAATCGGGTGATTCTTTTGAAGCTCTAAGAGTATTATTTCTGAACCATCTGTCGAAGCATCGTTTACAAATATAAATTCGTAATTCCAGTTTTTTAACTTTTCTAAGCTTTTTTCAATCCTAAGAACGAGTTCTTTAAGATTTAATTCTTCATTTTTAAATGAAAAAACTAGTGAAATTAATTTCATAATAATATCTGTTACAGTCTTACAAAAAAATAGTATATAAAAAAAAAAGACAAATTAAACTATAAATTTAAATTAATGAGCATACCTTTAAAAATAATAAATAATACCTCGTTTAAAGATAAAAGAGGTTTTTATTGGACAACATGGAAAAAAGGTATTTTTAAAAAGATTAGATTTAATCATGATAAATTTTCTATATCAAAAAAAAATACAATTAGAGGATTACATTGTGATTTTAAATCATGGAAATTAGTAACATGTGTTTTTGGTAAATTATTATTAGTTGTAGTTGATATGAGAAAAAGTTCAAAAAACTATTTAAAATCAAAAAAAATTGTCTTGTCTCATAATAAACCTAGATTGGTTTTATTACCACCTTATTACGCTAATGCTCATTTGTGCTTATCACATAAATGTGTTTTTCATTATAAGTGGTCTTATAGGGGTAAATATATGGATGCGCAAAAACAAAAAAGTTATAAATGGAATGATCCTAAATTAGATATTAAATGGCCGTTAAAAAAACCAATACTAAGTAAAAGAGATAAAGATTCTAAATATTTATAAATGAAAAAAATACTTATTACTGGCGGTGGTGGATATATTGGCTCAACATTAAGCACAGAACTTATTAATCTAGGCTATAAAGTTACTGTAGTAGACATATTACAATATGACAAAGGATCATTAGATCATCTTTATTTCAACAAAAACTTTATGTTAATTAATGAAGATGTTCGCAATAAATCTCTTTTGAAAAAGCTGATTAGAAAAAACGATTTTATTATACCTTTAGCTGCTTTAGTAGGTGCTCCACTTTGTAAAAAGAATAAAAAAGATGCCATTACAACTAATTTAGGTTCAATTAAGACAATATTAAACTACTTAACTAGTAAAAAAAAATTAATTTATTTAACAACTAATTCTGGGTATGGCATAGGTGAGAAAAACAAATACTGTGATGAAAAAAGTCAATTAAAACCAATTTCATTGTACGGACAAACAAAATGTGATGCAGAAGATGAAGTAAAAAAGTTTAAAAATACTATTAGTTTTAGACTAGCCACCGTATTCGGTGCAAGCTTTAGAATGAGAAGTGATTTATTGGTAAATAATTTTGTTAAAAGAGCAGTAGATACAAATTATATAGATATATTCGAACCAAATTTTAGAAGAAATTTTATTCATATTAAGGATGTTGTTAGAGCAATAATTTTTTCAATTAAAAACTTTAAAAAACTTAGGTCTAACGTTTATAACCTTGGTCTTTCAAGTGCTAACATTACCAAGATCCAACTTGCAAGAAAAATAAAACAGCAAATAAAAACTTTAAAAATTAAAGTTATTAAAAATAAATCAGATCCAGATAAAAGAGATTATTTTGTAAGTAATGCAAAAATAGAAAAAAAGGGCTTTAAAGCTAAAATTTCTTTAGACCAAGGAATTAGAGAGTTGGTTGAAGTGTTTAAGAATAATAGAAAAAGAGTAATAAATAACTATTAGCCTACTATAGACTTAATTTGTTTATAAAAATTAGGTTTTGTAAAAAAAAATTTTATTTTACTTTTTTTGGCAGCCAACATATCGGTAAATTTATCACCAATCATTATACTTTTTTTAAAATCTAAATCCCAATTAGATTTTATATTTTCAATCATCTTGTTTCCAGGCTTTCTCATTAGAGAGTTTTTTTTATATTTTTTTATTAGAGCTTTTGGGTGGTAAGGTGAATATTGAACGTCATTAAAAAAAATATTAATTTTTTCAAGTTTATTTTTTATTTTTCTGTGAAATTTAATAAATTCATCTTCTGTATAAATTCCTTTAGCTATACCCGCCTGATTGGTTACTATAAAAATATAATAATTTTTTTTAATAAGGTGTTTTAAACCTTTCAAAACACCTGGCCTGAACCTTAGGTCTTTCTCCTTATGCAAATACCCTATATCATGATTAATTACCCCATCCCTATCTAAAAAAACAGCAGGTTTTTTAAAATTGATTTTTAATTTACTTTCTCCTTTTTTTAAATAATATTTTGAGCCTATATCTATGAAAAAATCATTAAAAGTTTTTCCATTAATCTTTCTTTTAGAAATAAGTTTGGGTAACAAATTATTTTCTAATGAGTGATTATTCTTTATGTATCTAAATATACTTTTTTTGAAATAATATACGCCACCATTCATCAACTTACTCTTTTTCTGAATATAGATTATATTCTTTTTTAAAATCAAATTATTTAATTTTTTACTTTTTTGATTAATATTTTTTGTTAAAGCAACTATTCCTATTTTATTTTTTTTAAGATTAGAAATTAATTGATTTAAATCTATATCAAAAATAGTGTCGCCATTCATTAGGATGAAATCTTTAACATTTAATTTATTAAGATTGCTTAAGGCACCTGCTGTGCCTAGCAATTTTTTTTCTTTTAAGCATATGATTTTATTAAAATTAACTATTTTATTATGATATTTTCTAAAAAAAAAATTATATCTATAACCACACAAAATTATAATTCTTTTAAAATTATATTTACTCGTATTGTTTAAAATGTATTGAATAAAATGCTTCGAATTAAATTTTATCATTGGTTTTGGATATTTTCCAAGTAAATGCTTAATTCTTTTACCTTTACCTCCAGCTAAAATAACTAAATCTATATTTTTAAAATCTTTATTTTTATTCATTTATTAATTATTTAGCTTTTTATAATAATTATAGTAAAAAAAATATTAAAAAATCAAATGATACTGTATAAATTATATTTTTTATCAGAATAGATTAATTTTAAATCTAATTTCCAACTACTAGGAGTTAAGACAAAATTTGATTTAAATTTATTTTTAATTTCAATCCAGTCACTCGACGGCCTTTTTTCAAACTTTGATTTAATAAACTCGTCACTAAAATAAGGGTAATTATTTATTGGTGGATTTTCAAAATCATAGCCATAAACTTCAGTCATAATATCCCTAATTTTATTTACTAAGTATGGATGATAGGGCAAGTAATCAAGTGACTTTGACATTAATATTGGTTTCTTTGATATATATAAAACATTAAAAGATAAATCGGCACTAGTAATCACATTTCCAGTATTTTCTAAACTTTTAAGTTTTAAAAAAACTAAATTATTATCTTTAGAAACAATTCTATCTTTTACATTTATAAAAGTTTTATAGTGCATAGAAGAATATAAAATTATTAGAGAGAAGAAAAAATAATCTATATATTTTTTCTTTCTAAACCTATGATATATTAATGACAATGCTACAGGCCAAGCAATAAATGTATAGGTTATCATAAATCTACCTGGAATTATTGGAGCTAAAATTCGATAATTATTTAAATGGAAGATTTTGAATAACAGATAAATAATAATAGAAGAAATTATTATTGAGCCCAACACACTTAAAAATAATTTATTTTCGTTATTTTTTGGACATAGGTAAAAAATAATAGTTAATAAAATTAAAGATTTAAATAAATACTCGTAATGAACCTCATCTGTTATTGCTCGATGACCATCCCATTTATCTATATAAATATTAAAGAGATTTTGGTCGTATGGTAATTTTTCTAAAGAAAGATAATAAAAAATACTAAAACTCATCATTACAAGAAGCAAACCAGGTAACAAGATCTTAAAAAAATGATTTAAATTTTTAATTTTTTTTTGAAAAAAAGCAAAAAAGACAAGAATTAGCATTACCCATAAACCAACGATTGGGTGAATACAAAATAATATAAATCCTAATAAAAAAGATAATTTTAGATTATTCAATAAAAGAGATGCTACGATAAGCCCTGTAAGAGCTTGGGCAAAAGCTCCAAAAGTATGAATTGTAAAAATTAAAGATGGATAATCTGTATCCCCTAAATTTTTTTGAAAAAAGATTAATAAACAAGATAAAAAGATTGAAAGGGTGGTATTTTTGATAAATTTTTCAAAAATTATAAAGCAAGAAAAAAAAAGGATTAAATTTAGTAAAAATATTAAGCAAAATGAAATGGATTGAGTGTCAAGACCAATTTTAAAAAGTAGTGCTGAGAATTGTGTCAACAGAGTCCAGGAATTAAAAAAATAATATTTTAATGGAGATAAGTTATCTTGGTAGATAACTTCCCCAGAAATCACTAAACCACCTCTAACCGCTACCTGATCGTTAAAAAAAAGAACAGTAAATAAAATACTTAAAATTGTTAAAAAAAAAAAGTTCTTTTGATTATAAATATTTGTATTCACCTAAAAAATATTTTTCTTTTAATACATTCTTCAAAAGTTTTGAGAGATTTATCCTTCAAAGAAACAATTGGTTTTTTACTTGGCCATTTAATATTTAAACTTTTATCATTCCAAATAATTCCTTTTTCACTCGATGGGCTATAATAATTATCTAATTTGTAATAAATTAAATTTTCTCTTTCATAAGAATAGTAACCATGAGCAAATCCCTTAGGTATAAAGAGTCCTAAGCCATTTTTATCAGATAAGGTTATCATAAAAATTTTACTAAATGTTTTTGATTTTTTTCTTAAATCAACAACGCAGTCTAAAATTTTTCCTTTTAAAACGTTAACATACTTTGATTGAGGTTTATTAATTTGAAAATGAAAGCCCCTTAGAACGTTCTTTTTTGAATATGTAAAATACTCAAAACAAAAGTTTTTCTTTAATATTTTATTATTAAATGTTTCTCTTAAAAAACCTCGTCTATCAAGATTTCTTTTTTGTTTTACAATAAAAAGACCTTTAAATTTTGTTTTTATTATTTTCATTTTTAAGATTTTTAACTAATTTTCTTAAATTCATATCAATTCTTTTTGGCATTTTCCCTTTTGATTTAGTTTTAATAATGTCCTTTTTATCTTTTTTGACAAAGTTAAAAATAGTTTGAGATTTTTCACCAACGTTAATTATGCCTTTTTTATCAATTATTTTAAATAATATTGGTATAAAATCTTTATGATAAATAAAATTGCTTTTTACATCAAAGAAAGCTTTTTTATGTCTAAAAGGATATTCTGTTAGAGCACATCTTATTATTAATGAATCTTTATACATTTGCACCGAACTTTCACCGCCTAATTTTGACCAACCGTAATTATTCCAAGGTAATAATGCATCCGTTTCTTTATAATTACCTTTATTTCCAGGATATAAATAGTTTGTAGAAATATAAACTAATTTTATTTTTTTTTTAAAACATTCATTAACAATATTTGCTGTCCCAATTATATTAAGGTTAATACTTCTATCAATATTTTTTTCATGAATTTTCATTGGTCTAGATAAACCAGCTAAATGTAAAATATAATTAGGCTTGTATTTCAAAAAGCTTTTTCTGATTGACTTTGGTGAAAGAATATCTAATTTTTTTTTTCCACAAAAAATTAATTTGAATTTGCTATTTGCTTTCTTTAATTCAGAAGCAAATCTACCATCTCCACCTGTAATTAAAATTTTTTTCATATGCTTATTTAATTATTTTTTTTAAAAAACTTGAATAATTACAATTACCGAAAAATTTAATATTTTTTCTTATTTTACTCTTATTTATCCATTTATTTTTGTAAGAAATTTGTTCTAAGTACCCAATTCCAATATTTTTTTTCTCAAGTTTTTCGACTAAATTAGATGCTAGAAGAAGACTATGCTCAGAACCAGCATCTAACCATTCAATTTTTTTATTTAACAATTCTGCCTTTAAATTGTTGTAAGATTTATAAATATTCAATAAATCGACAATTTCTAACTCTTTTCTTTTTGAGGGTTTTAAAGTCTTACTGAACTTAACGACTTGATTATCAAATAAATATAATCCAGTAATTGCTAAATTCGACTTAGGCTTAGTCGGTTTCTCCTCGATGTGAATGACTTTCTTATTTCTATTGATTTTTGCAACACCATACAGTTTCGGTTGTTTTACCGGGTAAGTGAAAATCTTTGCTCCTGAAAACGTATTGGAAGAATTAAAAAAAAATTTTGACCTACTTTTTGTTAAAAAGATATTATCTCCTAATATAAGAGCTACACTTTCATTATTTATAAACTTTTTAGATATAAGAAATGCATCTGGTAAACCTTTGGGTTTACTTTGAGTCATATATCTAATTTTTATTCCTAAATTATTTTTTTCAGGCAAAATTTTCTTAAATTGATTTAATTGTTCTTTATTAACTATTATTAAAATATCTTTTATTTTATTTTGTAAAAAAATTGATAAGGGGTAAAATATTAAAGGTTTGTTATAAACAGGTAATAACTGTTTGTTTACAGATTTAGTTATTGGGCTTAGTCTTGATCCAGTTCCGGCAGCCAGTATAATACCTTTACGTATCATAAATTTAAACCAAATCTTTTATTGAAAATTTTACTTGAGTTAATTTTAAAAAATTTTCGATTTTCATAATACCATTTTATTGTCTTATATAGACCTTTATCAATTTTAGTAATTTTCTTCCACTTCAGCTGTCTTTTTATTTTTGCACAATCTATTGCATATCTAAAATCATGACCAGGCCTGTCTTTGATAAAAGTAATTTTAGATTTTTTTCCTATTAAAATTTTTTGTTTTTTACATATTTTTAGTATCTTTTTAATTAAATCTATGTTTTTTAAATTAATATTTGAACCAACATTATAACTTTCTCCTGATTTCCCTTTTAAATAAAGTTTATATAAAGCATCACAATGGTCTGAAACAAAAATCCATTCTCTTATATTTAAACCTCTTGAATACACAGGTAAGCTTTTATTATTTAATATGTTAAATATAATTTTAGGAATTAACTTTTCTGGAAATTGAAAAGGACCATA
>MDSV01228727.1_pt1 | contig 15896 bp, 15 predicted proteins | sample 810851 | NCBI WGS metagenome assembly MDSV01 (sample SAMN05326640, study PRJNA326480) | marine metagenome | isolation source: seawater | place: Atlantic Ocean: North East | collected 2012
CAACCAATTTCTAAAATCTTACTATTATCATTGGGTTTTAAGAGATTTATTAGTTTTTGATATTTGTTATTTTGAGCTTCAGATAAATTCTGTTTTTTATTATCAAATATAGCACTGGAATAAGTTAAAGTTTCATCTAACCATAGTGAAAAAAAATCATTTCCAAGATCATAGTGTTTGGCAATATTTTCTTTACTTCTATTTTTTGTATTTTTTATAACTTTATTTCTTATATAATTAATTATAGAAAAATCTAATATTCCTGAAAATTTATAAATTACTTTAATATTTTTTGCTGTGAGCTCAATCAAATCTGAAAGATTATTAGTTTCAAAATAACCTTTCATATAACTTTCGGCTAAACCAATACTACCGTTACAAATTAAATTATAGGTAAGGCTGGGATGCTTAATCAATACTTTTGCTTTTAATTCATCTTTTTCATTACCAAATTTAATTACTTTTCCATCAAACTTTGTTATTTCAAGAAAACCTAATTGAATATTTTTTAAAGCATTAAAAACTATTGTGTCTGAGAGTTTATGGAGAATCATTATTTTTCTAAAGTGATATTATTCTTTATTTTAATTTTTTTTTTTACAAATTTAATGCCTTTAGTCCATAATTTGAATGCCTCATAATGTATCGCTAAAATAACTTTAATTGTCATAATTGGGTGTTTTAAATAAGATTTTATTAAATTCTTATTATTAAGCTTGCTTCTTAGGCCTTCTTGGGAAGCATAAAGTAGCTTTCCCTCATTATCATATTGATTAATAACAATAGATATTTTTTTTTTATGAATTAAAATTTTAAAAAAATATTTACAATCCATTTTAATAAATGGTGAAACGTATAATTTTTTCCTACACTTATGTTTTATTAAATTATCTTCATTATTTACTTTAAAAATATAAGTGTGCTGCTCCCCAAAAGTATTTTTAACTTCATATAGTATAGAAATTAATTTTGATTTTTTGTTATAAATAAAAAATACACTTAGTGGATTAAATACATAGCCAAAAATTCTTGGATAACAAAAAATTTTTATTTTAATATTTTTTACTGAAATATTATTTTTTTGTAAATTTCTTATAACCCAATTTTTAATTGAAGTTCCATCACGAGGTCCATGATCTTCATCATAAAAACTAATAATATTAAATTTATTATATGAAAAAAATTTCAAATTTTTATCTAAAAAAAATAATTCTGAAAGATCTAATAATAGTGAAAAAACTTTATATTTGAAAAAATGAATTTTTGGTTTAAATCTTTTATGGACCACAGTACCAATATAAATTGAAGAATTTTTAATCATTAATAGTTTTTAACATTTCTATAGAAGATTTTATTCCGTCTTCGTGAAAACCATAGCCAAAATAACTTCCACAAAATAAAATATTATTTTTATTTTGTATTAGGTGAAGCTTTTTTTGATTTATAAGTGTACTTTCGTCATAGTAAGGATGATTAAATTTAACTTTTTTATAAATTTTATTTTCTAATATTTCACAAAAAGGATTAATTGTTAAAAAAATATTTTTATCGATTTTTAAATTTTGAAGTAAATTAAGCCAATAAGTTACCGAACTTTTCTTTAAATCATTATATCTCATCGATGAATTCCATGAACACCATCCTTTTTTATTTTTTGGCATGATAGAATCATCAGAATGAATCACAGCAATATTTTCTTTATATTTAAAATTTTTTAATATTTTAAATTCTTCAGTTGTAGGATCTTCAATTAAATTTAAAGCATCATTAGCATGTGTTGCAATTACAACTTTATCATAGCATAAAAATTTATTCTCTATACCATAAATAATTTTTATATTAGCGCTATTTCTTATTACTTTTTTTATTAAACAATTTTTAAAATATTCTCCACTAATTTCTTTTATTATTTTATTTACATAAGTTTTGCTTCTATCTTTTACTGTGTACCATTGAGGTCTATTTTTTAACCTAAATAATCCATGATTTCTAAAAAAATTGATAAAAAAACTAAGTGGCATTTGTTTTGCTTCATAAGGTGGCATAGACCATATAGCAGATACCATTGGTATAATATGATAGTTTATAAAATATTCTGAAATTTTTTCTTTTTTTAAATAATTTTCTAGGGTAGCATCTTTTAAATTTTCTAAATTTGTTTTTTCACACTTTTTATAAAAATTAATAATTTCAAAGAACATTTTGATAAATTTTAAATTAAAAAAATTTTTTTTATTTAAGAAAATACCTTTTATACCTTTTCCACAATATTCAATATTTGTATCCTTTACTGATACAGAAAAAGACATATTGCTTTTTTCTATCTGAATATTATTTTCATTAAAAAATTTAATTAAATTTGGATATGTTTTTTGATTAAAAACAATAAAACCAATATCAACAGCGACTTCTTTTGTATCTTCATAAGGTATATTTATAGTATAAGCATGACCTCCAAAATGATCTTCTTTTTCAAATAAATCTACTTTATGCTTTTTTGACAAATAATAAGCAGCACTTAAACCGGATATACCTGATCCTACTACTGCAATCTTCATTTAACACAATTTTTAATAAACTGCTGAATTTTTGTGATACTCAAAGAGGGCTCATAAGTTAAATAAGATTTTTTATTGCACTTATATTTCATTAACTTGTACGATATATTGAATAAATTTATTAAAATTATCATATTTTATCATAACAAAAAATAAAGGTTTCTAGTTATGAATAAAAGTCACATATTAAAAGTTAAGAATTTTTCTTACTCAAAAGGGATTGAAATAAAATTGAAACTATAATTATACCACCACCTAATAGAACGCTTAATGGTGGAATTTCATTTATAAAAATCCAAGCCCACAAAGGTCCAAAAACAGATTCTGTTAACATTAGTATTCCAACTACGGCAGCCGGTGTAGTTTGTGAACCCACAGTAATTAAAATAAAACCAAAACCAATTTGAAAAAAACCTGCTGTAAAAGCTAAAAATAAATCATGAAAAGAAATTGCTAACTTTTCAGCAAAAAAAAATCCTATAATAGCTGCAAAAATACCTGCTGTAAATTGTGCTGGCACCATGTCAACTTTTGGAAATTTTCTAACTACAATAACTAATATTGCAAAAGATATAGGCATTATAAACGCTACTAAATTTCCTAAAAACTGTTCACTAGATTGAATAGATAAAGAGCTACCTAATATTATTAAAACCCCCAGCATGCCTAAAATAATTGAAGCAAAAGTAATTAAATCAATTTTTTCCTTTAAAAAAATATATCCAAATACAGCTAAAAATATAGTTTCAGTTGTAATTATAAAATTTGTATTAGCTACAGTAGTTGTGTACATGGCAAACACATATGCTGCAAACCCTAGTGATAGAAACAAACCTCCAATAAATCCTGGTGCACCAGAGACATAAAATGATTTAAAAAAATTTTTTTTATATGTAGCTAATAAATATAAAATTACAATTATTGAAAAAAAAAATTGTCTCCAAAAAAGTATTTGCCAAAGATTTGCTCCTTCAAAAGATTTTACAATTATTCCTCCAAAGCTTAAACATACTGCTCCTAAAAAAATTAATAATGGTCCAGGTAAATTTTTAACTATTTTCATTTAAATATTTATTAGTTTCATTTATATAAGCCTTAAAGTAATTTTCAGCTTCTTCAAGATTTACTTCTTTGAAATTTATTTTTGTACCAGGCATTAACTGTGCTACTTTATCCATATCTGCTGAAATAATATTTGCAATTTTTGGATATCCACCAATAGTTCCGTGATCTGATAACAAAATTATTGGATTACCATCTGCAGGAACTTGGATAACGCCTTTAACAAGACCTTCAGATTTTATATTGGTATTTACAATATTTTTTAATTTAGGACCTTCTAATCTCATTCCCATTCTATCGGTTTGGGTAGTTATTAGATAATCTTTGTTAAAAAAATTAATTTTTGACTCTTTTGAAAAATAATTAAAATTTGTACTTTTTATAACTCTAATCGAATTATCATTTATTTTTTTATAATTGATTTTATTTTTTTTTATATTGTTTATTTTATAATTTTTTATAAATATTTTTTGATTCACAGAAAACTTTTTTCCATTATTTGGTCCTATTTTAGCCTTAGTATTTATTGAATAACTATTCCAAGTCTTATCAATTTCAAAACCACTATTTACTGAAAGGTAGCCATAAACACTTTTTTTTGTAGAAATAATATCTATTCTATCATCATCATTTAAAATGTAATTTTGATAACATTTGCCTTCCTCGACTTCAGAGTTTTTCCTAATTATATTAAATATAACATCTCCAGTAATTGCAAAACTGATAGTTCCATTTTTTAGTTTTAAAAGAGGACCTTGATATGCAAACTCTATTGTAGCTTCCGTTAGCTTATTACCAACTAATGAATTTGATATTTTATAACTTCTTTGGTCGGCTGCACCGCTAACTGTAATTCCTATATGGTATAAAAAATATCTTCCTGTATCTTGTATTGTGGTATTTATCCCTGGTCGTAATATTTCAAAATAAGCCCTAGTCATTCCAATTTAAATATTCTTTTTTAGAAATTTGATAAAATTTAACTTTATCACCTGGTTTAATTAAAGCTGGATCTTTTAAGTTTAGTTTATTAAATATTTTTTTAGGTGTATTTCCAATTATATTCCAACCACCAGGACTTTCATATGTATAAATATTAGCAAACTGCTCGGTTATACCTATTGATCCTTCAGGTACTCTAATTCTTGGTGTAGCTAATCTTTCACATCTTATTTTTTTATTAATATCACCTAAAAATGGCATACCTGCAATAAATCCTGTCATGTAACAAAAATATTCTTTTTCAAAATATATTTTTAACAATGTATCTATAGAAATATTTAACTTCTTTAATAATCTTGAAAAATCCAATCCATATTCCTCATCACAGCAGACAGGTATTTTTATAGTTTGGAAAATTTTTTTTTCCTCTTTTTTAATTTTTAAGTTTTCTACTATTTTTTTTATTTTTGAAAAATTAGTGATTGTTAAATCAAAACTAATAATTAATTTATTATATGATGGGGTTAAATTATTTACTCCTTCAATATTTTTTTCTTTAATTAGTCTTTTTAAATTATTAAAATATTCAATAACTCTAGTATTTATACTTTCATTGACTTCTGAACCAAAATCACAATATACCGCTGAATCTCCAAGATTAGATATATTTTTTATCATGCCATGTTATACTCTAGACTCAAGACTATGGAAATTAATATCAACAGCGACTTAGGGGAAACTTCAAAGTTTTGCTCTACAGAAAATGATCCTTTATTATTGAGAATTGTAAACTCTGCAAACATTGCTTGTGGTTATCATGCTGGTGATGAAGCAACAATGGAAAAAACTATAAAAATTTCTAAAGAAAATAATGTTAGTATTGGTGCTCATCCTTCTTTTAATGACCCAGATAATTTTGGAAGAAAAAGACTCAATTTGCCCTCCAAAGAAATATCAAAATTAATAATCGATCAAATAAATATTTTAGATAAAATATCTGATAAATTTTCAATTAAAGTAACACATATAAAGCCTCATGGTGCATTAAATAATATGGCTTGTGAAAATTATGAATTAGCAGAAATAATCTCTAAATCTATAATTGAAGTTAATAAAAATTTAATTTTTTTAGTTCCAACTGGATCTCAAATGCAAAAAGCTGGAAAAAAATTGGGTATGAAAGTGGCAACAGAAATATTTGCTGATAGAAATTATGAAGATAATGGAAATTTAATTTCTCGTTCAAAAGCTAATGCTTTAATTGTTGATCCTAAAGTTGCTAAACAACACGTTTTAAAAATGGTAAGCAATCAAGCTATTAACTGTTTATCTGGAAAGCAAATACCTTGTGAAATAGATTCGGTTTGTGTGCATGGAGATGGTAAAAGTTCAGTCAATACTGCAAAACAAATAAAATTAGGTCTAAAAGAATCTGGTGTGACTTTAAAGCCATTGGATAAAATGGAAAAATTTATATAAGCCTAAATTTGTAATGAAAAATAAAAAAATATTTAAATTTTTAAGCACGATAATAATTGTATTTTTTTCACAGCTTAATTTAAATTATGTATATGCTGCTGCTAGTTCTGGCAATGACGGTAATAGTAAAGTGAATTATTATAATGCTGGAAAAAAATTAGTTCTTAAAGCTAAAAAATTAGAAAAAAAAAACAAAATAGAAAAAGCAAATAAGCTTTATATAAAAGCTTACAAAAGACTTGAAAAAGCATATTCTAAAGACAAGAACAATGCTGATATACTTAATTATTTAGGTTACGCCTTAAGAAAAACTGGAAATTTTAAAAAAGCAGAAGTTTATTATCTTAAAGGATTAGAGCTAGATGCTGCTCACCTAGGTATAAATGAATATTTAGGAGAATTGTATATTCAAACAAATAGAATAGAACTTGCTAAAGAAAGACTTGCTGTACTTAATGGTTGTAATTGTGAAGAATTTGATGAATTGAAAGAGCTAATAGACAATAATTAAAATATTTATTTTATAAATTTAACAAATATATTTTACCTATAAAATTAAAATAAAAAAAATGAAACAAGCTAAAACTATAGATGTAAAAAATTTATATAAAATATTTAAACCTGAGCTAAGCCCAAAAAAAATGTTAATGCTTGGAGTTTTTGGAGGCTCTTATTTCGAAGGAAAAATAAAGGAATATCCAAAAAATTGGTTTGATAAGGCTAAACTTAGTAAAACTTTTGATATTGAAAAAAATTATTTTAAAGTAAAGGCTGGACTCTCTAGAAAACACTGGATTGATAAAGGTTGGATTTTTAAAGAAGACCCTCTTGGATGGTTTCAATGGTATTGTAGATTTACAAGAGGAAGGCGTATTACTCACATTGATGTTATACAAATTAAAAGATGGAAAAATTTTACAAGGCATGTGACTGCTATTAAAAAAAATTGTGAACCAGGTGATATACATTGTAGAAGAAGACAAAGGCAGGCAATTTTACAATGGGCTTATGACCCCTTTGTTTAAATTGAATTTATCATCCAGTTTGAAAGCCCTATTACAATTTCAGGAAAAACAACGATTATCAAAACAGCAAAAATCATTAATAAAAACGATTAATTGCAATATAATTATTAAGATTATAGAATAATATTTATAAAAAGTGATAGAAGAAACTCTAATATTTATTCAAATAATATTCATAGATATAGTTATGGCAGCAGACAACGCTATAATAATTGGGATGGTTGCTGCAAATTTTGCTCCAAAAAATCGAAAGCAAATAATTTTATGGGGAGTACTAGCCGCCTTTATTTTTAGAATTATTTTTGCCTTTTCAGCAACTTATTTATTACAATTTGCTTTTATTAAATTACTCGGAGGTGCTCTTCTTTTATGGGTTATTCATAGTTTAAGGGAAGACTTGTTTAATACAAAAAAAATAAAATCACCTACAAAAAAATCTAAAGAACCTTCATTTATAAGTGGAGTTTATAAAGTTTTGATTGCTGATATTACATTAAGTTTTGACAATGTTCTGGGTGTAGCGGGAGCAGCAAAAGATCATTATGTTTTATTAGTTTTTGGTTTATTCTTATCTGTAGTTCTTATTGGTGCTGCAGCTACATATTTTGCGAATTATATTAAAGAACATCAATGGATTGGATATATTGGACTTCTTGTGATTTTATTAGTTGCTATCCAGCTAATTATAGGGGGATTAATTGACCTTGAGATTTTATCTATAAACAAACAATTTATTAAATATTTTTAAGTTATATCATTTTTCTTAAAACAAATTGTAATATTCCTCCATTTTTATAATATTCAATTTCATTTTCTGTATCAATTCTACACAAAGTTTTAATTTTTTTTATCGTGCCATCAGCATATTTAATTTCAACACTAACATTATCTCTAGGCTGTACACCTTTTTCAATATCTAAAATAGTAAATAATTCAGATCCTATCAAATTCAAATTTTTTCTATTCATTTCATTTAAAAATTGTAATGGCAATATTCCCATACCAACTAGGTTGGATCTATGTATTCTCTCAAAACTTTCTGCTATCACACTTTTAATTCCTAGTAACTTTGTTCCTTTTGCGGCCCAATCTCTAGAAGAACCAGTTCCATATTCTTTTCCACCAACAATAATTAAATCTGTTCCTCGTTTTTTATATTCAGATGCCGCCTCATATACTGACATTATCTTTTTTTCGGGATATAGCTTAGTAAATCCTCCTTCTGTACCTGTAGCCATTTCATTTCTTATTCTAATATTTGCAAAAGTACCTCTCATCATTACTTCGTGATTCCCTCTTCTTGATCCATAAGAATTATAATCTTTAGGTAATATTTGATTTTTCATAAAATATTCACCAGTAGGACTTTCTTTTTGAATATTTCCTGCAGGTGAAATATGATCGGTTGTAATCATATCACCTAAAATTAATAAAGGTCTTGCATCCTTTATTTTTTTAAATCCCTCTGGTTCATCTGGTAAACTTTCAAAAAAAGGAGGTTTTTTTACATATGTAGAATCTTCATCCCATTTATAAATACTAGTTTTTTCAGTTTTAATTTTTTGCCATTGCTCTGGTCCTTTAGATACATTTGAATATCTTTTTACAAACATTTCTGCATTTAATGATTTTGTTAAAGTTTCTTCAATTTCTTTATTAGTTGGCCAAATATCTTTTAAATAAATTTTTTTTCCTTCAAAATTTTTTCCTAATGGATCTTTATAAAGGTCAAAATCCATATTTCCTACTAATGCATAAGCAACAACAAGTGGTGGAGAAGCTAAGTAGTTTGCTTTAATAAGAGGTGATATTCTACCTTCAAAATTTCTATTTCCTGATAAAACAGATACAGCATAGATATTGTCTCTTTTAACTGACTCAGTAATATTTTCTTTTAACGGTCCCGAATTACCAATGCAGGTGGTACAACCATATCCTACTAGATTAAATCCTAATTTATCTAAAAATATATTCAATCCTGCTTTAGCCAAATAATCTGTAACAACTTGAGACCCTGGTGCTAATGAAGTCTTAACCCATGGTTTTGTTTTTAAACCAAGCTCCACTGCTTTTTTTGCAAGCAAACCAGCTGCAATTAAAACATTTGGGTTTGATGTATTAGTGCAAGAAGTTATAGCTGCAATTAATATTGAACCATCTTTAATTTCATAGTCAGCACCTAAAACTTTTGATACAATTTTTTTTTTTCTTTTTGTGTTATCTTCAAAAGCTTTTTTAAAATTTAAAGAAGCTTCATTTAATAAGACTTTATCTTGTGGTCTTTTAGGTCCTGAAATTGTTGGAACAATGGTTGACATATCTAGCTCTAGAGTATCTGTAAACTCAATCTCATTACTCGCCCACAAACCCTGTTCTCTAGCATACTCCTCTACGATTTTTACTGTCTCACTATCTCTTCCAGAAAATTTTAAATATTTTAAAGTTTCTTCATCTATTGGAAAAAAACCAATAGTTGCTCCATACTCAGGTGCCATATTTGCTATTGTTGCTCTATCCGCAAGTGTTAAATTTTTTAATCCTTCTCCAAAAAATTCCACAAATTTTCCTACTACACCTTTATCTCTCAAAATCTTGACTACTGTTAAAACTAAATCTGTCGCAGTTGTACCTTCTGGTAATTTATTTGTAATTTTGAAACCAACTACTTCAGGTATTAACATTGAAATAGGTTGTCCTAGCATTCCTGCTTCAGCTTCAATACCTCCAACTCCCCAACCAAGAACTGATAGAGCATTTACCATTGTTGTATGACTATCTGTTCCAACTAAAGTATCTGGGAATATATAATTTTCACCTTTGTATTTTTCAGACCAAACCACTTTTGATAAATATTCTAAATTAACTTGATGACAAATGCCCGTACCAGGAGGAACAATTCTAAATTTATCAAATGCTTGTTGTCCCCATTTTAAAAATGAATATCTTTCACTATTTCTTTCAAACTCTATTTCAACATTTTTTTCTAACGAGTCTTTATTGGCAAATTTATCAACTTGAACAGAGTGATCAATTACCAAATCAACTGTAGAAAGTGGATTAATACTATTAGGATCTCTATTCTTTTCTTTTACAGCTTCTCTCATAGCTGCAAGATCTGCAACAGCTGGAATTCCTGTATAATCTTGTAGTAAAACTCTTGCAGGTCTATAAGCTATTTCTGTAGTTGATTTTTTTTCTTTTAACCAGTTTTTTAGTTCTTCAATCTGGTTTTTTTTTACAGATAAGCCATCCTCATATCTTAACAAATTCTCCAATAAAACTTTAAGTGATTTTGGAAGCATGGAAATTCCATGCAAGCCATTTTTTTCTGCTTCTCTTAAAGAATAAAATTTAAAATCTTTTCCATTTATACTTATTGATTTTAAAGATTTATAAGAATTTTTATTTCCTGGTTTCATATTATAAATAAAATGTTGCTATACAACTTATAAGCAAAAAAGACATAATATAATTAAATCTTTTAATAAATTTCACACTTGTAACAAATTTCCTTAAAAATTTTCCAATTAATGTCCAAAATATGATGCTTATACAAGCAAATATAAAAGCTATACTAATTAACCAAAGAGAATAATTTATATAATTTTCTCCAATTTCTACATAAGTAGAAACTGCTATAATACCAACAATAACTCCCTTGGGATTAAGAAATTGAAAAAAAAAAGTTTCAGTAAACTTAACTGGGCTATCGGATGAATTTTCAGTATTATTTTTAGAAAAAGAAATTTTATAAGCCAGATAAATTAAAAAAATAGTGCCTGAAATTTTCAAAATTTGATGCATTATTGGAAATGATTTAAAAATATTTATTAAACCAAAATTAACAACAATGACCATGGCTGTAAAACCAAATATTACTCCAAGCATATGCGGTATAGTTTTTAATAAACCAAAATTAAAACCAGAGTATGATGCCAAAATATTATTAGGACCTGGTGAACAACTTGTTACAAACATAAATAAAGATAATGATAATATTTCTGGGTGCATTTAATTATGCAATTGGTAATCCGTTATCAACATTGTGTGAAGGATGTAGTAAAACTACTTTTCCTTCTTTGTCAATTGCTCCTAAAATTAATACTTCAGATATTATGCCTGCAATATTTTTTTCTGCGAAATTACAAACACCAATCACTTGTTTTCCTTTTAAATTATCTTCGTTATAATAATCTGTAATTTGTGCTGATGATTGTTTAATTCCAATATTTTTACCAAAATCTACTTCTAAAACTAATGATGGCTTACGTGCTTTTTCATTTTTTTTCACTGATATAACTGTTCCTACTCTAATATTTATCTTATCAAATATATCGTAGGTTATTTGTTCTTTCATAGAATTAATATATAATAGATTTAATTTATGAGTACAGAAAATAATCTTGATAAATTATTTAAAAATTCTTTAGTAATTCTCTCTGATTTAATTGCATTTAAAACTATATCTGGTGAAGATAATAATTCTTTAATTGATTATTGTGATTCTTTATTAAAAAAATTAGGTGCATCATCATTTAAAACTTTTGATGATGAAAAGAAAAGAGTAAATCTTTTTGCTACATTAAAAGCTAAAAAATCTAATGGAAAAAAACCAATTATTTTATCAGGCCATACTGATGTGGTTCCAGTTTCAAGAAATTGGAAAACTGATCCATTTAAAGCAACTATAATCGATGAGAAGCTTTATGGAAGAGGTTCTTGTGATATGAAAGGTTTTATAGCATGTGCATTAGCTTATGCTCCAATATATGCAAAAACAAATTTAGATAGGGATATACATTTTTCTTTTACTTTTGATGAAGAAACTGCTTGTCAGGGTGCTCCCCTACTAATTAAAGAATTAAATAAGCGAGGTATTAATAGTGGAATATGTATAGTTGGAGAACCAACAAATATGAAAATTATTGATGCCCACAAAGGTTGCTATGAATACACGACGCATTTTGAAGGACTTGCTGGTCATGGCTCTGCTCCTGATAAAGGAGTAAATGCAGTTGAATATGCTGTTCGTTATATTGATAAGCTAATGCAGTTAAGAGAATTATTAAAAAAAAAAGATCAAAAAAATTCTGTCTTTAACCCTCCTTATACAACTTTGCAAATTGGTGGGATTAAAGGAGGAATTGCTAGAAATGTAATAGCTGATAAGTGTTATGTAGATTGGGAAATGCGCCCTGTCGTTAAAGAAGATGGCGAATTCGTCAATAATGAAATGGATAAATTTGTAAAAGAAAAATTGCTACCACAAATGAAAAAAATTTATTCTAACTCAAGTATTAAAAAAGAAGTTATAGGTGAAATAATTGGATTTAATAAATCTGAAAAATCAGATGCATGTGAACTAATTTCTAGCCTCACTGGAGATAACTCTACAGAAACAGTTTCTTTTGGAACAGAGGCTGGTTTATTTCAAGAAATTGGAATTAGTACGGTAGTTTGTGGACCTGGCTCAATAGAACAAGCTCACAAAGATGATGAATTTATTGAATTAGAAGAAATAAAAAAATGTTTAAGATTACTAGAAGGAATAAAATCTAAATCAATTATAAATTAATTTTCGTTCCAACCGCCAACTGTTTTTGTCTCTAAAAACTCTTCTATACCATGAGCTCCTGCTTCGCGACCTATTCCTGAATGTTTGTATCCACCAAAAGGAGAGTCTATTGCTATTCCCGCACCATTAACATCTACCATTCCTGACCTAAGCTTTCTCGCTACTCTTTTAACTTTTTCTTTATCTTGGGTTTGAATATAGTTTGTAAGCCCATATGGAGTATCATTTGCAATGGAAATAGCTTCTTCTTCTGTTTCAAATGGAATTACTGATAAAACTGGACCGAATATCTCTGTTTTGGCAATCTCCATATCATTATTAACATCTGCAAATACAGTTGGTTTGATATAATAACCTTCTTTTAATCCTTCTGGTTTACCTGGGCCTCCAGCAATTAATTTAGCACCTTCATCAATTCCTTTTTGAATTAAATTTTGAATTTTATTAAATTGTGTTTCTGAAATTACTGGCCCTATATGGTCTCCTTCTTTATTAGGGTCATCAACTTTAAATTCATTGGTATACTTTTTAAGTTTTTCTATTGCCTCATTATACATTGATTTTTCAACTAACATTCTTGTTGGAGCATTACAGGATTGTCCAGAATTTCTAAAACATCTTAAAGCTCCTCTTTCAACTGCTTCGGTATCAGCATCACTGAAGATTATATTTGCTCCTTTACCTCCTAACTCAAGACTTATTCTTTTAAAATCTTTTGCTGCATTTTGTGATATTAAAGCGCCAGCTCTAGTTGATCCAGTAAATGAAATCATATTTACGTCTGGATGACTTGTTAAGGCGTTTCCAGTGATTGCCCCATCTCCATTAACTAAATTAAACACACCTTTAGGAAATTTAACTTCATCTATCATTTCTGCAAGAATCATTGATGACAAGGGAGCCAATTCAGAAGGTTTTAATATCATTGTGCAACCAGCAGCAAGAGCTGGTATTACTTTTAGACAAACTTGGTTCATGGGCCAATTCCATGGAGTTATCAATGCACACACTCCTTTAGGTTCATAAATAATTTTTTGGTCTTTTGCATGATCACCAAGAATTTTTTCAAAATTAAATTCTTTTAAGTATCTAATAAAAGATTTTATATGACCAGCTCCTGATCCTGTTTGAAGCTGAGAAGAAAAATCTTTTGGTGCACCCATTTCTATAGTGATAGCCTCGGCTACTTCAGACCATCTTTTTTTATAAACTGTATAAAGTTTTTCTAATAGTTCTATTCTTTGATTTTTTGTTGTAAAAGCCCAACTATCAAAAGCATTTTTGGCTGCTATTACTGCATCATTAATATCTTCAGTATTGCCTAAGGATATAATTGCACATTCTTTTTCAGTTGCTGGATTTATTACTTTAATTTCGTCAGAGCTTTTTGGGGAAACCCATTTACCATTAATATAAAAATTTTTTTTAATTATCATTTTTTTAAATTATCCTTTCCTTAAGTTTTTGCAAATAAATTAGTTAATTCATACACAATTGTTGCTGCTGCTAATGATGTAACTTCTGCATGATCGTAAGCTGGAGATACTTCTACAACATCTGCTGATATTAAATTTAAACCTGACATACCTCTTATAACATTAACTATTTCTCTTGAAGTCATACCAGCTATTTCGGGAGTTCCTGTTCCTGGTGCAAAAGCAGGGTCCAAAACATCTATATCTATTGAAAGATATAAAGGATTATTTCCAACTCTTTTTTTAATTCTTTCTACTATTTTATCTGTTCCTTGTGTTTGAAAATCATCACAATGAATAATTTTAAAACCAAAACTCTCATCATTTTTAATGTCATCTCTACTATAAAGTGGTCCTCTTATTCCAACATGCATTGAAGCATCATCTAAAAACAAATTTTCTTCTCTAGCTCTTCTAAATGGTGTTCCATGAGTATAAGGAGCTCCAAAATAAGTATCCCACGTGTCTAAATGAGCATCAAAATGAACCAAAGCAACTGGTCCTTTATTAATTTTGTTGATAGCTCTTAATAATGGAAAAGCAATAGTATGATCCCCTCCTAAGCTAATAATTCCACCAACTTTATTTAAAAGTTCAGTTGCTCCATCTTCAATTTGTTTTATAGCCTCATCAATATTAAAAGGATTACAAGTTATATCTCCTGCATCTGCAACTTGTTGGACTTTAAATGGTTCAACATCATAACTGGGGTGATAATTTGTTCTTAAATGTCTTGAAGCTTGTCTGATACTCTGAGGACCAAATCTAGCTCCTGGTCTATAACTAGTTCCAGCATCAAAAGGAATGCCAACTATTGCTACATCACAACTTTCAACATCTCTTAGCTCTGGTAACCTTGCAAATGTTGATGGTCCTGCAAACCTTGGGACTTTAGTTCCACTTACTGGTTGAATTGGATTTTCATTTTTCTTTTTTTTCATATTAAAAAAACAAAGAGAATTAAAATTGCCCAAATAAATCCATAATAATAATAAATATATTTTTTTCCAAAAATATTTAAAATTTTAATTCCACTATTAGATCTTTTAAAGTTATTTTTTTTCATAAACTGATATTAACGTTTTATTCCTCTTAAACGCTCATTTCTTCTTCTTAATAGCTCAACTGTCGTTAACAAAGCTATTGATAAAAAAACTAAGCAAGTTGCCATACATAAAATCACTGGGCTAGTTTCTTGACGAAGTCCTGCCCACATTTGTTTAGGTATAGTTATTTGTTCTACACTCCCAATAAACATAACCACTACCACTTCATCAAAAGACGTAATGAAAGCAAATAATGCCCCTGATATAACCCCAGGAAGTATTAAAGGCATAATAACTTTAAAAAATGTTCGCGTTGTATCTGCTCCCAAACTTTGTGACGCACGAATTAAATTCGTGTCAAAACCAGTTAAAGTTGCTGTAACTGTAATTACTACAAAAGGTGTTCCGAGTGCTGTATGTGCAAGAATTAATCCAAAATAAGTATGTGTTAATCCAATTTTTGAATAAAAGAAAAACATTCCTGCTGAAGTAATGATTAATGGTACAATCATTGGGGAAATTAATATTGCCATTATTGTACCTTTAAATGGCATATTACGTCTGCTTAAGCCTAAAGCTGCAACGGTTCCTAAAGCTGTTGCCAAAAAAGTAGCAGAAATTCCAATAATAAAACTATTTCTAGTACCTAACATCCATTTATTAGTAACAACGGTTGTATCTCCTATGCTACTAATACCAACCATTTGTCTGTACCATCTAAGAGACCAGGCTTC
>MDSV01041174.1_pt1 | contig 15895 bp, 21 predicted proteins | sample 810851 | NCBI WGS metagenome assembly MDSV01 (sample SAMN05326640, study PRJNA326480) | marine metagenome | isolation source: seawater | place: Atlantic Ocean: North East | collected 2012
CATGTTACAGATGAAACTCGTGGTATGGTGGATGAGGAATTTTTATCTTATATGAAAGAAGGAAGTTATTTGATAAATACGGCACGAGGTGAGTTAGTTGAAGAGGAAGCAATTATAGAATCAATTGAATGTGGTCACCTAAAAGGTTATGGAACAGATGTAATCAAAGATGAGTTCGGTGATATTCAAAATAGTAAATTAGTAGAATTCTCAATGAATCCAAATAACAATGTAGTAATCACACCACATATTGGTGGGATGACAATTGAAGGACAAACAAAAGCCTATTATTGGGCAGTTAATAAATTTAAGGATGTATAATGTATATAAATGATATTCGTGGATTAGCAATAATACCAGCAAAAACTGATTCCACACGATTGAAGAAAAAGAATCTAAGAGTTATAGCAGGTAAAACTCTTGTAGAACACGCTTTAGATTATGCTACAGAATCAGAATTAATTCGGCATATAGTTATTACTACTGAATCTGATGAGGTCAAAGAGTTGACCAAAAAGTATAAGTATAACAATGTTTTTGTATTTGATAGGGACGAAGGTTATATGGGTGAAAGGGAAGTGGCAGATGTTTATGTCAATGTCGCCAATGAATTTAAAAGAGATTATGAGAATCTTTTTCTCGAAGTGACTCATATTGTAGGAATTCAACCTGACCATCCTGATAGACAGACAAACGCGGATGAGTTATTACAATATGCCGTAACTAACAAATATGACGACTTAGTTACAGTTGATTCAAGTGGTACACGAAATGGGGCAGTAAGAATTACCCAAAAACAATTTGTAGAAAGTGGTATGATGAGTCGAAGAGTTGGTAGCTTTTTAGATGATTGTACCAATATCCATAGTGAAGATGATTTGAAACAGGCAGAAATTAACATAGAGAGTAAAAAATGAATGATTACATTCAGTCCTTAGTTGACGCAAAAAAATTAGACATATCGTTAAAACCAAATAGATGGGAATTCGATAGTAATCCATACATTATATCAGGCCCATGTTCGGTAGAATCAGAGGAGATGATTGTTGATTGGGCACATAAAATGAAAGAGGTCGGTGTAAACGCACTAAGAGGTGGAGCATATAAACCTTGTACATATCCAATATTAGATGAAGTTGGTGAGGATGGATGGAAAGAAGGTTTGAGAGAAGATGGTTTGAAATACTTACGAATAGCAAGTGTTGAAACTGGATTACCAATTGTATCAGAGATTATGGACTCGAATCAAATAAATGAATTGACGATGGATTGTATTGATATCGTACAAGTAGGAACTCGTAACTTTCAAAATTATACATTGTTAGATGCATTAGGTGAGTTAGACATACCAATTTTATTGAAACGAGGTACTTGGGGAACGATTGATGAGATACTTGGGGCAGTAGAAAGGATATTGGTAAGAGGTAATGAGAAAGTTGCTATATGTTTGAGAGGAGTTGTAGGAGCTCCATCCTATCGTCATGTGTTTCCGTCTATCAGATGGGCACCTGACTTAATGATGATACCAGCACTTAAGGAGTTATGTGATATACCGATTATCTACGACCCAAGTCACGCTACAGGTTACAGAAACTTTGTCCCAGCAATATCAAAGGCAGCAATGGCAGCAGGAGCAGATGGTTTGATAATAGAATCACATCCGAATCCAACAGAATCAATTAGTGATGCTGACCAAGCAATATCATTGGAAACATTGAAGGGAATTATCAATGACATCAAGTAAGATGTATAAAAATATTACAAGAGATAAGTTTCTTATTTCAGGTCCTTGTGTTCTTGAGAGTTACGAAAAGGCATTTGAACTGGCTAAATATGCAAGTAAAATAGCAAATAGTTATGGGTTTAAATATGTTTTTAAGGCCTCATTTGATAAGGCAAATCGAACTTCAGTAGATTCATTTCGAGGAGTTGGTTTGGACGAAGGTATAGAAATATTTAAAGAATTAGGTAAAGACTTTCACATCACAACTGATGTTCATGAAACATACCAAGTTGAAAAACTGGCTGATGTTGTTGATATTTTACAAATACCTGCTTTCTTATGTAGACAAACAGATTTATTATTATCTGCAGGAGAGACTAATAAAATTGTAAGTGTGAAAAAATTCCAATTACTATCAGGTCAAGACATGATAAGACCGATTGAAAAAATACAAAGTACTGGAAATAATAACATAATTCTAATAGAAAGAGGCACTATAATACCGTATGGTAATGTTGTTTTAGACATACGGAATCTTATAGATATGAAAAAACTCGGTGTGCCTGTTGTCATGGATTGTACTCACACTTGTCAATCACTTACCACAGGCCAATCAAAAACATCAGGTAGAAAAGAGATGGCTGAATTATATGCCCAGACGGCAGCAGTGTGTGGAGTCAAAGGATTCTTTGCTGAAATATATGATGAACCTGATAAAGCAAAATCAGATTCCTCGACATCACTCGATTTTAAACAGATAAAATCATTAGTTGATAAAACAAGTAAAACCATCGCACTACAAAGGTTGATGAATGAGTAACCTTAATTATGTGATAAACAATGTTGAGAATACTAATTGTGACGATGAACCTTGGTCACATTTGATAATCAAAAATTTCTTACCACAAAATTTATATCAAGGTGTTTGTTCAGAACTTGAATCTTTCTATTCCAACCCAATATTGAGTAATCATGGAATAAGGGCCTACCATATCTTCGTAAATCAATCTGTCAATGTATATCCAAAGACTCCTTATTTAAAAGAATACTACGATATATTGACAAATGATAAACTTATCGATACGATTGGCAATAAGTTAAATGTTCAACAAAAACCCAAAGATTTTTATAGTGAACTAAATCTTTTTACAAGAGGATATGTATACGATGAAGTTCATCCCGATAGGGACGATAAACTATTTACAATGTTACATTATTTGGCAGATGATGGAGATGATGAAAGTTTAGGTACATTTTTATATACACCACATAAAAAAGGGAGTCAGTTAAGTGTTTATGGGGACATTGAAAAATCATCACCTTACATCAAAAATTGTGTATTATTCTTCTCTCCAAAGAATGGAGATTACCAAACAAACCATTGTATGGGTAATAGGTCGGAAAAAACTTTCCTACGAAAATCATTTCAAACATTTTACATTAAGGAACCATCGGATTGGACAAAAGATCCACAAAAAGGAAGACATAGGATATGAGATACAATTATAAGGACAAATCAATTAATGTAATTGGAACAAAAGAACACCTACTACCTCGAATTAATGCATATAAAAATGACGAACCAAAAACAGTCAAATGGATTGAAAATTTCAATAGAAAAAGAATATTTTACGATGTGGGTTCTAACATAGGTGGATTTAGTTTTTTGACCAAGATGATACATCCTAAAATGATTGTATTTTCTTTTGAGCCCAACTATTTAAATTACATGGTTCAAGTCGAGACCATCAAAAGAAATAAAATAGAAGGCCTCAATCCAATAAACATGGCCTTGAATGATTGTGACTCTTATGATTTCTTTTATTATGATAAAGATAAAGAGGGTTCGAAGGGTAATTTTGGAAATATACTTGAAAATGATTTGAAAGAATCCGAGTGGGGTAATCCATTTAAAAGAGGAGTCGAATTTAAGCTTCCAATCATGGGAATGAGTTTAGACTCTTTTATAGAGAGATTTAAGTTACCATATCCGACATATTTAAAAATTGATGTAGATGGGAATGAAAGTTTGGTAGTCGATGGAATGGAAGAAACTTTGAAAAGTAAAGATTTGAAAGAGATAATGATTGAAGTCGATGAGATGATTAAGTCTAATAGTACAATCTATACAACAATTGAATCGTATGGATTCAAAGAGACTCTCGATATTTATTATGGAAAAGGGATGAGGATGAAATTGTATGTCAGATAAGACGATTTACGATGTGCGTCATCCAATTGATAAAAAAGTAATTGTTGTTGGTAATAGTCCATCCATTTTAAAAAAGGAATACGGAGAGATTATAGATAGTTATGATATTGTCATTAGGGTGAATAGGTGTATAACTCAAGGTTATGAAAAACATATTGGAAAGAAAATTGACATTTGGGCAACAACAAGAACAGATTCAATAAAATCGTGGGTACCTGAAAATTATAAAGATATTCAATATTTATGGACGAGGACAAAGAAACCTAAGCCTGGCAGTAATTTTCTGAAGTTACCAAAGGATTTTCCAAACTATGGTGGAAGGTACATAATGTATAAGAATCAGAAGTGGTGGAGTAATGTTGAACCATTTCTAAAACCATTCAATTTAAAACAGGAACTCGATACAGGTCTGATTACAATACTAACTGCATGTAGATTTTTTAATGATGTCACTGTTCATGGATTTACATTCGGTACTCAAAGTGACGATGAAACTAATATAAGTGGATATTATCGAGATTTAGAGGTTGATGAAGATGGTAAACATCCTGAAGACAAATGGTGGTTTTCTAAATTTAATCTCAAATGGGCTAAGGAAAAAAATAAAAGAAGACAAATATTACAAACATTAATCAAAGAAGGAATACCTATGAAGAACAAAGAAGATAAACATGGTTTTCCATTTGAGGCTAAACCAGTTAAAATTTTAAATCGAAATGAAATTTTCGATTATAACCCACTTTTAGATAAGGAGAAATGATGAGTATACAAGGTAAAGTTTGGGGAAAGACAGCAGAAATATTCTCGAATCCCAACTTCGAACTGCATAGAATTGAAGTAAATAAAGGTGCATTTTGTTCTAAACATAAACATGAACATAAAATAAATGCCTTTTATATCGAAAAGGGTAAACTGAAAATCACAATTTACGAAACTGAGTATGATTTAGTTGATGAAACAATAGCATCAACAGGCGACTTGAGTATTGTAAAACCTGGTAAGTTTCATGAGTTTGAAGCACTCGAAAATACCATAGCCTATGAGATATATTGGGTCGAATTAAACCATAGTGATATTGTGAGAGAAACAGTAGGTGGGGTTCCTAAAAAATAAAAATGGGGATGACCGATGCCATCAGACGAAACATCAAAAGGAAAACTCCAAAAATAGATGATGTAAAATTAAGAGATGGGTTTCCTTTATTTAGTTTCGTTGAATTAAATGTTAATGAACTCTGTAATAGGACTTGCATTTTTTGTCCAAGACATGACCCAAAAGTTTATCCAAATCAAAATCTACACATGGATTTGAATCTTGCTACAGAAATAGCAAAACAATTGGAAGAAATCAACTTTAGTGGGATAGTTAATATTAGTGGGACTGGTGAAGCCACTTTGACAAAATATTTACCATCTATAGTAAAAGAATTTGGTAGTAGAAATATTCATATTGAAATCGTAACCAATGGGGATAAACTTAAACCAAAACTTATTGAAAATCTCTATGACTCAGGTTTACAACAATTGGTTGTAAGTATGTATGACGGGCCAGAACAGATAGAATACTTTACTAATCTATTTAAGGATTGTGGTGTAGGGGACAATTACTATTCATTAAGAGATAGATGGTATGAAGAAGAAGAGGATTATGGTTTGTTGTATACAAATAGAGCAGGAACTATGGGTGATAAAATAACATCACCTCATGAAAGACCATGTTTTTATCCTCATTATGCAGCTTACATTGATTACAATGGAGATGTATTACTATGTTGTCAAGATATGTATAATAGAACTGAAGTGTTCGGAAATGTTTTAGAAACAAAACTAATAGATATTTGGTTAGATAAAAAATTAAATGATTTTAGAAATAAACTTGTAAAAGGGGAAAGAGTCTTGTCTCCATGTAATAATTGTACCGCAAATGGTATGATATTTGGAGAATCTCATTCAAAGTTATGGTAATCAAAAAAGCAAAAGGTTGTTACATTTATGATTCAGATGGAAGTCGATACATCGACACCACAATGGGTTCAGGAGCTCAGATAATTGGTCACAATAATGAATTAATAAGAAAAACATTCAACCAAGTTAAAAAGGGAACTATTTACACCATACCAAATCATCATACAGAAAAGGTAAATAGTTTACTCAAAAATATTAATCCACATTTTCATGATGAATACATCTTTTGTAATAGTGGGACTGAGGCTAATATGAGAGCGATTAGACTTGCGAGAGCTTACACTCAAAAGGATATAATTGGAAGATTTCATGGTGGATGGCATGGTGGTTTAGACGGATGTATTGAAGGTGATGGAGTACCGAGTAAAACAAATTCTTTATTTAAAATACTACCATATAATGATGATAAATGTTTTGATATGTTGACCAAAGATATGGCAGCAGTTATAATCGAACCATCACAAGGTTCTAATCCACGAACTGATGTGGGAGAGTTTTTACATGAGTTAAGAAAACGATGTGATGAATTAAATATAGTTTTGATATTTGATGAGATAATGAGTGGGTTTCGTATAGCAAAAGGTGGTGGACAAGAATTATTCAATATCCAACCTGACTTGATAACATATGGAAAGGTTTTAGGTGGTGGATTTCCCATTGGGTGTCTTGGTGGTAAATCTGAAATAATGAAGACCGATAATGTATTCTTTGGGGGTACTTTCTCGGCTAATCCATTATCAATGTATTCAGCAAAAAATGTATTGAAATGTATAGAAGGGGAAACATTAATTGATTACGACCACTTAGAAAGTATCGGTGATTATTTTAGAAGAAGTCTAAACGAACACTTTGAATTGTACAACATCGAAAAAAGAGCGATTGGTAGTGGAGCAATCAATAGGATATTACATACTGATAAATTTGTACGAAACAGACAAGATAGGGACAAGTTTGAAGATGTAAATCAAGATAAATTCTATGACAAGTTGTTGAAAAATGGTATATTTGTAAATGGGAATAGAATATTTCATTTATCTATGTGTCACTCGATGAAAATTATGAAAGCAATGGTAAAAGTTATATGTGAGGTCTGCAATGAATGACTTCGTATTTCGTAAAGAAAAAGATAAGATAAAATTTGTAGGTGACTTTGAGTCCCTTTATCAATATGATAAAGACCCTTGGCAACAAAGCTCACAGAGCCCATCAGAGATGAAAGACTACTATGAATTTTCAAGAGAAAATTTAATCGAAATAATTCAAACCAAAAAACTCAAAGGTAGGATTCTTGAGGTTGGTTCTGGTCTTGGTTACACCACACAAATCATTAAAGAAAGAACTGGCTTGAATGTTGATGGTCTTGATATCAGTTCAACTGCGGTGCGTAAGGCATCATCCAAGTTTAGACACATTGAATTTCATCAAGGTGACATAAAGAATTTTGAATTTGAAAAAAGATATAATACAATAATTATCATGCAATGTCTATGGTATATTCTAAAAGATTTTGATTCAGTAATTACAAATATAACGAATCAAATACCATCTGTCGGACACATTTTATTTAGTCAGGCATTTCTAAAAGACCAAAAATATGGTTCAGAAATAATTGATGGATACTATGGTTTGGTCGATTATTTTGAAAAACATGAAAGATATGAAATAATTTATTCAGAATACAATCAAAATGACATGATACATAATGATGGAATAGTTTTAGTGAGGAGTAGAGTATGAAATTTTCCGTAATTATGAGGAATAGAAATGAGGAGAGATATATTGGACATGCTATTCAATCTCTGATTGACCACATTGGAGAAGATATTGAACTAATTATTGTTGATAATGAATCAACCGATAACTCTCTTCGTATAGTAAAAACATTTGATTTTTTAGATATTCAACAAATCAATATAAGTAAAAATGAATACACACCTGGCCGTTCATTGAACTTAGGTGTGAAATCAGCAACCAATCCAATTACATTAGTAATGTCTGCACATTGTGAAATAAAATCATTTGATATAAAATCAATACAAGGAAAGATAGATGGTGATATCGTTGGTATTTGGGGGAAACAATTACCTATTTGGGATGGTAAAAAAATATCAAGAAGATATATGTGGAGTAATTTTCGTGATGAATCAAAAGTTAACTATTGGTGTGATTTAGAAGATAGATATTTTTTCCATAATGCCTTTTCAGTATTCAATACTGATTATTTGAGAGAAAATTCGTTTGATGAAAGGTTGAGTGGTAAGGAAGACAGATATTGGGCAAACGAACAAATTGAAAAGGGTCAGAGTATCCTATATGATTCAACAATCTCTGTTCATCACCATTATACCGATAATGGGGCAACTTGGAAGGGAGTCGGATAATGAAAGTAATTTTGATTGGTAACTCTTCGATAGATAGGAGTAAGGAAAGACCTGGAGTTAAAATAGATAATGATTTTGATTTGGTCGTTAGAATGAATCGATATCAAACTGAAGGATATGAGAAACATATTGGTAGTAAAACTCATATTTGGGCATTAAATAGAACAATATCTCTTGGTCATTCGAGGGTACATTTCAACGGGCCAAATTGTGATTTGGGTAGTGAATTCAAAAGAAAACAAGAACTAAATCCTGAATTAGATAAAATGGTATTACTTACCTATACAGAGAGCTCGGACACACTAAATCGTTTGAAAGATAAAACCTCTAAATATTCCAATTTTGAAGTTGCCAACACAAAATCGTTATCAACTCATTTATTGAATCAATGGAAGAAAAAAATGAAAGTGCCTTTTTATAAGCCACCCACGGGTTTGATAACAATTCATTATCTGTTGGAAAGATATGAAAAAATTTACATCCACAACTTCGATAATGGTAAGAGTTCACACTATTGGGAAGATATGGATGATGAATCACAACCACAGGCAAGTAAACATAATTGGTCATTCGATGAGATTATTATCAACGACTTAGTAGAACAAGGAAAAGTAATTTATTTATGAATTCAAAAGTAGTTTACACCACCATATTTGGTGGTTATGATGATGTGACAAAACCAAACTTACCGATTGGTTGGGATTGGAAATGTTTTAGTGAGGAAAATAGTATTCCACTTTATACAGACCACACGAGAAACGCTAAAAAGTATAAAGTCCTACCACATAGGTATTTACAGAACTATGAGTATAGTATTTTCATCGATGGTAATATGTATGTTGTCGGTAATGTTGATGAACTAATAGAAAAATATTTAAGTGATTCAAACATAGCATTTTTTGACCATAATAAAAACAGAATGGATCCGAGAGATTGTATTTACGATGAGTATAATGCCATAATGAATCTCGGAAAGAATGACCCAAATCAAAATTTTAAGGATAATCCTCAAGTGATGTACGACCAAGTCAAAAGATATCAAGACGAAGGTTATCCATCTCACAATGGATTGATTACAGGTATGGTTATATTGAGAAGACACAATGAAAAGGATTGTATTAGAGTCATGGAAGATTGGTGGACAGAAATAAAATATGGTAGTAAAAGAGACCAACTAAGTTTTAATTATGTTGCTTGGAAAAATAATACTAAGTTTAATTACATGGATGGTGATTCACGAAACAATGAGTATTTTACACGAGATACAAAACCACATAAAGGAAATAAATAATGGATAAGAAATTAGATATTTTATGGTCGGGTGATGACTTCAAAACGAAAAATTATTACTTACCTTCCGACCCACATATCATCAGAATGACATATGGTGAGGCAGAGTTATTACAAGAGTATGTGAAAAAGTCACAAGAGGGTATTTTAGAGATAGGAAGATTTTTTGGTGGTTCTACATACTTTCTCGTTGAATCAGCACCAAAAAATATAATGGTCACGAGTATTGATATCAAAGACAGAATCAAAATTTACAATAATGTAAATGAAGTAAAACATAATGTTAAAGAAATGAGAGAAACTTATGCTGGTTCGAAATATAAAAGTGTAGTTAAAGGTCTAAAACAAGCACAATCAGATGGTAGATTAAGTTTAATCAACAAAAATAGTTCAAAAATGAAATTAGGTGATGATAAAAAGTATGATGTAATTTTCATTGACGGTGACCATTCTTACAAGGGTGTAATGAACGATTTGAAATTAGTATTTCGTCCATCGACCAAATACATTGTATTACATGACTATTTCGAAAAAGGATATGACTTTCATGGTAACACTAAACACTCTGCTTTTATACCAAAACAATACGGAGTTAAAAGGGCAGTTGACCATTTTATAGAAAAAGGAAGGTGTAAGAAACTTAAGCAGGAAGAAACAATGATTGTTTTGGAGTATTTAGGTGAGACTAAAGACACAAGCGGGTATTGAGTTTGGTTGGGTTATGGATGATGTTATATCAAAGGATGACTGTCAACAATTAATAGATTTAGGTAGACCATCTCTTGAACCATCTACAACTTTAGAACCATTTCAAGAAGATTTCAGAACAAGTTCTCATACCTTTTTAGATTATGATGATGGTAATGAGGTTGTTGATAATGTATTTGAAATAATTACCAATATGATACAAGTTCCATTAGAGAATTGTGAATGTATGCAAATTGTACATTACAAACCTGGTCAATATTATAAACCACATTGGGATTACTTTGATACATCTTCGGATATACACATAGAGGAAACAAGGAGAGGTGGTCAAAGAACATGGACAGCCTTTTTATATCTCAATGATGTTAAGGAAGGTGGTACAACAAATTTTCCAAACATTGACATGGAAGTTAAACCAAAAATTGGTAGGATAGTTTGTTGGTTGAATACACTAAATGGAAACACGATAGTAGATAGTCTTCATGAGGCTAAACCACCAATTGATTGTGAGAAGTGGGGAGCTAATATGTGGGTAAGAGAGAAAAAATTTATTTTATAAACAAAGGAACAAAATGAAGAATATTATATTTATACCAGCAATAGATGCAGGACGAGGTAGACATCACTCTTATGATTATTCGATTAAATCATGGAGACATTGGGCTGACAAACATAATCATCAAGTATTAGTATGGGATGAGGCACTATATAGTTGGGATGAGATGACAATACCATGGCAGAGATATCACTTATTCAAGATACTCGAATCTAATAATATAGACTACGACCAAGTATTGATGGTGGATTGTGATACCGTAATAAATCCCAACACACCAAACTTTTTTGAGATGACAGACCATAAATACTCTGCAGTATTAGACAATGGATGTTGGGAATGGACTGGTAGAAGTCTTAGACATTACAAGGATTTATTTGACAATTTTCAAGTGGAAAGAGGTATGTATTTTAATGGTGGATTTCAAATTGTAAATGAGAATCATAAGGATTTTTTCGATGAGGTATTGGAATTCTATTTTGAAAATTCTGTGACACTCAGAGAGAAACAAAAGGCTGGATTGAGTACCGACCAAACACCAATTAATTATTTGGTACAGACTAAAGGTATTGAAATAAAATTATTACCTCAAACATATAATCTTCATCACATGGTGAGTAAGAACTTATTAAACTTTGGTAATTCTTGGTGGGGTGATGGAATGGAAAATCTATACGAACAAGCTTGGGTATATCACTTTAATGCTATACCTGGTAATCCATTGAATAGAAACGCAAGTTATTTTATTAAAAGGGCATACGAAGAGTTATATGAAAATACTATTTCTAAGTGAGTTAAGACATACAGATAAAGTACCGAGAGATTACTTACATATGAGAACTGAGTTTGCTCAGATGTGTGCACTTCAAGCAGACCACTTTCCAATTCCTCAGATATCGAATTACAGTGGTGATAAGGATTATGACCATGTTATTTTATTGATTAGTAAATCTACACAACTTAGAGACTACCTGTTACAGATAAACATTATAGAAATAGCAAGAAGTTTAGGTAAAAAAGTTTGGTTTATGCAAGAATCCACATCTTGGATACATCAAACAATGGGACTACAACATCAAATTAATCATGTAAATATTTTGAATAGTGTAGATGGGATTTTGAGTGAGAACACAACTGATTACAAATATTATCGTGGAGTAGCACCAAATACACCTGTCCATACAATACCGACTTTAATTATTGAGGATTATTTATTAGATGCTCGTAATGTTGAAAAACAAGACAAAACAATGATTGGTGGTAATTGTTCTGATTGGTATGGTGGATTTGATTCCTATCTTATAGCAGATATATTCAATAATCCTATTGATATGCCAAGGATGAGAAATGTGGATTTACATGACCAACTACCAAGACTCACGATTTTACCTCATGTTCAGTTTACTGATTGGATATTTAAATTAGCAGAATACAAATTTGCCGTACACCTTATGCCAGCCATAACAGCTGGTACATTCTGTTTGAACACGGCATTCTTAGGTATACCATGTATTGGTTATATTGACTCAGACCCACAGAGATTATGTCAACCTGATTTATCTGTTGATTTATATGATATTGAAAAGGCAAGAGAGTTGGCAGATAAATTAGTGATGGATTCAGATTTTTACGACCATTGTTCAAAAAATGCCATAAAAAATTACGATTCTAACTATAGTGAGTCGATATTTATAGAATATATGAAAAAGGTTTTAAGTGAAAAAAATTAGTTTTATACAACCCTCAAGAAATAATTTAAAATATTTAAAATGGTCTTACAAAAGTATCAGAAGAAACTTAGGGCCAGACCACGAGATATGTTGGGCTGATGATTTCTCTGATGATGGTACTTGGGCATGGATGAATAGTGTTTTGTTGATTGACCCAAATGTACAGATTTATAGAAACAACGGACCTGAAAGACTTGGTCATACTATATTATATGATACATTAGTGGATATGGCTACCAACGATATCGTTATGATATATCATGCTGATATGTATGCTTGTCCTGGTATGGATGAAGCCGTATTAAAACATTTGGAAAGGGGTAAGGTAGTAAGTGCAACTCGTATAGAACCACCATTACATCCTGATGGGCCAGAAAAAGTATTGAAGGACTTTGGTATAGAACCTGAAGAGTTCAAAGAATTAGAATTATTACAATGTGTTAGTGAATTGAAATCTGAAGATAAACCAATAACAAATGGAATCTTTGCTCCGTGGGCGATATACAAAGATGATTTCACAAGTATTGGTGGTCACGACCCACTTTACGCTCCACAATCAAAAGAAGACTCTGATATATTCAATAGATTTGTTTTGAATGATTATGATTTGATACAAACTTGGGAAGGGTTTGTATATCACATGACTTGTAGAGGTTCAAGATTCAAAGATGGAGCACTTCGAAATCCAGCTGGTCAAGTATTCATGAAGGGTAGAGAATCATCAGAGTGGTTAGCTCAGAATCTTCGTAGTACTCGTAACTTTATTCGTAAGTGGGGACATATGGTTCAACATGATGAGATGATGTATCCAACTATACCACCGAAATATGATGTGGGATTTGTGGTTGAGAATTGTAATACTGATATGTTGAGAGAATTAGAACCTTGGTGTTCAGATATCTATGGAGATTTTGTTGGACATAAAGGATTTGGTGTAAATGATTATATCAAAAAAGAACAGCCTGATACTCAATTTAATTTGAGTAAACGAATACATTCCGACCACATTGAACCAAAAAATGATGTGGTGGTTAGGTTCGATTGTATGAATTTAAATCAAGATAACTTCCAAATATTAGTGAAGTTATCGGAGATACTTCAACAAAGTGGTGAAGTGGGTGAGATGGAATATGATATATTTAAATTTAATATTAAAAAATTAAAAACATATGAAAAGGAGTTAATAAATGTCGTATAAAAATTATATAACAGAGATACCTAACTTCCCAATTGATGGTGTAAACTTTAAAGACATTTCACCACTATTGGCAGACCAAGAAACATATAGGTCGGCACTTGTAGAAATGGGTAGACAAGTGAGACTACCTGATTATTGGGTTGGTATAGATTCAAGAGGATACTTATTTTCAGCAGGTTTAGCCACATACTTTGGTGGTGGTGTTGTGTGTGCAAGAAAAGAAGGTAAAACACCTGGTGATAAGGTATCAGTTAGTTATGATTTAGAATATGGAAGTGCTACCTTAGAGATGGGAAAAGTCGGAATGGGTGGTGGAGAAGTTGTAATAGTAGACGATGTACTTGCTACAGGTGGAACACTAAAGGCAACTAATGAATTAGCAGAAAAGGCTGGTTATAATGTTGTAGGTAATTTAGTATTGGTTGATTTGAAATATGTTCCAAGAGTAAAGGATTTTGATTTAAATGTAAAGTCGGTGATTACTTATGAATGATAAATTTAATGTATTAATAGTTTGTGCGTTGGAGATAGAAACACAAGGTAAATTAGAGGATTGGAAACCTCATGATATATTATATACTGGTGTTGGTAAAGTAAATGCCACATATTCGTTAACAAAGAGACTGGCAGTAGAAGGTAGTATAAACCAAGATGCCAGAAAAACATTGGTAATTAATTATGGAACTGCTGGTAGTAGAAAGATTAAAAAAGGACAATTAGTAGATTGTACCAAGTTCATACAAAGAGATATGGATGTAACAGGTCTTGGATTTATGAGAGGTGAAACACCATTTGAACAAGACCCACCTTTTGTTATACAACAACAGAATGTAGAATTCAATCCAATAGGTAGAAATGCAACTTGTGGTAGTGGTGATAATTTTGTAGAAGATAAAAGTAATTACTATGGTGAAGTTGTAGACATGGAAGCTTATGCATTAGCAAAAGTATGTTATCTTTATGATATACCATTTATCTCATTCAAGTACATTACTGATGGTGCTGATGAACAGGCTCATGAAGATTGGGAAAAGAATCTCGTTGATGGTATAGAAGTTTTTGAAAATAAAATACTAAAGGAGTTATAATGAAATGTTTAGTAACAGGTGGTGCTGGATTTGTTGGTACTAACCTAATTAAAATGTTATTAAAAGAAGGAAATGAGGTAATTTCAGTAGATAATTACTCAAGTGGTCTTAAGGAGAATGAAGTCGAAGGTTGTACCTATCTTGACATGGATTTGGCAGAATCCACACCAAAACATGGTTCGTGGGCACAAGGTAAATATCAATTGAAAAATATTGATACTATATTTCATATGGCTGCACTGGCAAGAATACAGACATCACTTCGTGAACCAAGACACCACATCATAAATAATTTTGAATCCACTCTCAACATTTTAGATTGGTCAAAAGAACAAGGTGGAATCCCTATAGTATATGCTGGTTCGAGTTCTAAACATCATGGAGTTACTGGTAGTCCATATGCTTGGGTAAAATGGAGTGGTGAAGAGTTGTGTAAATTATATAGTGATGTTTATGATGTACCAACATCCATATGTAGATTTTACAATGTATACGGCCCACATCAATTAATAGATGGCCCATATTGTACGGTTGTTGGGATATTCCAAGAACAATTCAAAAATTCAACTCCACTAACAATAACAGGTGATGGAGAACAGAGAAGAGATTTCACTCATGTTGAAGACATAGTCGATGGACTTTATAAATGTCACAGAGCAATGCACGGAGAGGTGGATATGAGATATGCTGGTGCAGAATGGGAATTTGGTCGTGGTGTAAATCATTCTATAAATGAACTTGCAGGATACTTTGGAAGTGATTATCCAACTGAATATATTCCAGCAAGACAAGGAGAATATCCAATCACATTATGTGAGGACGAAAAAACTAAGGAAGCATTAGATTGGAATCCTACTAAAAATTTAGATGACTATATCAAAGATTTCGTGAATAATCAATAATGACTTACTATTTATTATTGAGTGGTGATACAAAGAATGATTATCACGACACTAATGTTTTAGGAGAAGAAAGTTTTGGTAAGTTTTATACAGGCCAAGGTATGAGAGCCTTTCACAACATAGTAAATAATAAACCTGAGTTA
>MDSV01076922.1_pt1 | contig 15895 bp, 17 predicted proteins | sample 810851 | NCBI WGS metagenome assembly MDSV01 (sample SAMN05326640, study PRJNA326480) | marine metagenome | isolation source: seawater | place: Atlantic Ocean: North East | collected 2012
AGAGTTCTTAATCGAATTCCTGGTGTCTACTCTCAGACTGAGGATGGGTTTGCTCACTCATACCTCTTAAATATGCCAGTTCGATAGGTCCTATCTTAGTTTGTAACATAATTGAAGATTCCCAAGTACCAGCAATACCAAACGCTCCATCCGATGTGCCGCCGTGTTCATTTAATGCGATTGCAGTGTCCATATTATGATCATACAACCCCATAGTTTTATATGGTGACTCATAAGAACCCATACCAATGTAACCTAAAGGCGTCTGAAAACCTAGATTACCAATATGCAAGTCAAATGTCCTACAGTCTTGAGCATTTGAACAGTTGGTTGCATCTGAGGTTGAAGTACCATCGGCAATATCGAATTTCCACTCTGCATTACCAATAAGAGACATTGCACCAAGATTTTCTTTAAATTTGATACCTAATCTACTTTTTCCGCCATTATCTCTGAGGCTATCAACCGAGTTAGCAGATCCAGTTGATCTGTGGTCATAACCTACATAAAGGCGTCCATAAAAATGCACACCACTACCAGATTTTGCAGCTGACGCTGAGTGTGAAGAATGGTCCATACCTTGTCCACCAGCAACAGCCATTGATGAAACGGCCATAAACATAGCCGCACTATATAATTTTTTCATTAATCTCCCCTATTTAATTATATGTGTATTGAAGTTATTTTGACATAAAGGCTGGTAAATTCAAGGGTTTTGATCCATATTAAGGCACTTATTACCAAATAAGTGCAATAATAATCATAATGACTACATAAAATTATAAGTATTTATATAGATACTCTCGACAATATATTAGAATACTCTTTTATTCTATAATTTGAACATAATGAAAAGCTTTTTAATGAATACATATAATAGAAAGAGCGTCTCTTTTGTCAAAGGTGACGGAGTTTATCTATGGGATGATAAAGGCAATAGATATTTAGATGCATTGTGTGGTTTGGCAGTAACCAGCTTAGGTCATTCCAACCCACATGTTTCAGAAGCAGTTCATGACCAGTCTAAGACATTAATTCATACCTCGAATGCTTTTATTATTGATCAACAAGAGAAACTAGGTAAAAGACTTTGCCAATTATCAGGATTAACTAATGCATTTTTTTGTAACTCTGGAGCGGAAGCCGTAGAAGCAGCCATCAAGATTGCTAGAAAGTATGGGAATGACAGAGACATAGAAAACCCTAAAATCATCGTAATGGAAAATAGTTTTCATGGAAGAACTTTAGCTGCACTATCTGCTACCGGAGGGGAGAAAGCTCATAAAGGATTTTATCCTTTGATAGATGGTTTAATAAGAGTTCCATATAACAACATCGATGAGGTTGAAAAACTAACTAAGAATAACAATGATATAGTTGCAATTTTATTAGAACCTATACAAGGAGAAGGTGGAATAATAATACCGGATGGTGATTATTTATCTAAATTGAGATTGATCTGTGACAAAAATGACTGGTTACTCATGGTTGACGAAGTACAATCAGGCTTCTGCAGAACCGGAAAATGGTTTGGTTATCAACATAGTTTGATAATACCAGATGTTATTACTGTTGCCAAAGCTCTTGGAAATGGAGTTCCTATAGGCGCATGCCTCACCAATATTAAAGCTTCAAAAGTCTTAACTCCGGGGAGCCATGGGTCCACATTTGGGGGAAACTTTTTATCTACAGCTGTTGGATTGAAAGTCTTAGATATTATGAAAGAGCAGAATTTATGCGAAAATGCTAGAAATATTGGCTCATATTTAGAGAAAGAATTAAAACATAATCTTTTAAGTTTTGATGTTGTAGATGAAATTAGATGCAAAGGATTAATGATTGGAATTCAGCTAAAAGTTAAGTGTACACATCTAGCGGAAGATGCATTAAAAAATAAACTAGTAATTAATGTTACAAAAGAGAATACTATAAGAATGCTACCTCCTTTAATTATCCAGAAAGATGAGGCAGACACTATTGTAAAAGTAATATCGAAGATAATTGGTGAAATTAAATATGAGTAAAGTCAGACATTTTAAATCTCTATTGGATATCAATAAAAAAGAGTTTTTAAGAATAATTGATAGATCAATTCAGCTAAAGAGAGAATCTCTTGAGGGTATCGCTAATACTTCATTGTCTAATAAAACGATGGCCATGATTTTCAAAAAAAATTCTACAAGAACAAGAGTTGCTTTTGAAACAGCTATGGCAAGAATGGGTGGTCATGCAATATTTTTAACGTCTGATTCAACTCAAATTAGTAGAGGTGAAGAATTATCTGATACTGCAAAAGTACTATCAGGTATGGTAGATATCATTATGGTTAGAACGCATGATCATAAAGAAATAGAAGAGTTAGCAGAAAATTCATCTGTTCCTGTTATAAACGGGTTAACTGAAAAATTTCATCCATGTCAATTACTTGCTGATATGCAAACTTATTTTGAAGAAAAGGGCTCAATTGAGGGAAAGAAAGTCGCTTGGGTTGGGGATGGTTGTAATATGTGTAATTCTTACATTAATGCAGCAAAGGTACTAAACTTTAATCTTAAAATTGCTACTCCCTCGGGTTTTGAACCGGATCAAGTAACCCTAGACTTAGCCAAGGATAATGTTGAGCTATGTGACATGCCCGGCAAAGCAGTTGAAGACTGTGATTTGGTCACAACTGATGTATGGTCAAGCATGGGTGATGAAGGAGAATCTGAAAAAAGAAAATTAATGTTTAAGGGTTATCAGATAAATAAGCATCTTTTTGAGAAAAGCAAATCGGATTCAATTTTTCTGCATTGTTTACCTGCACATAGAGGAGAGGAAGTAGATTCAGATGTGATAGACGGAAACAGGAGTAAAGTTTGGCAACAAGCTCATAACCGGTTGCATACCAGCAAAGCTCTAATAGAATTTTTATTAGAAGAATCAAAAAATTAAATATTATTTAAAGCTTCAATGAGACTAGCTTTTTTTATACTTGAGTCACAATCAATAATTCGCTTGCTCATCTTCTGAAGCTTATTTAAATCTGAATTGATAATGACATTTTTGATTTCAGGAATTGCACTAGGGTGCATACTGAATGATCTTAACCCGAGCCCAAGGAGTAGTTTAGTATAATTAGGATAGCCAGCCATTTCCCCGCATAGAGAAACTGGAATGTTATTTTTGTCTCCGGCAGTAATTACTTTTTTAATGAGGTGTAATACAGCAGAATTTAAAGGGTCATAGAGATAATTTACCTCATCATCAACTCTATCAATAGCCAAAGTATATTGTACTAAATCATTTGTACCAATAGAGAAAAAATCAACATGTTTAGCAAATCTATCTGCTAGAACTGCACAGGATGGAATTTCAACCATAATTCCTACTGAAACATTCTTATCAAACTTCTTCTTCTCTTTTACTAATATTTCTTTTGCATTCTCTATTAATTCTTTTGCTTTATATATTTCTGAGATGGTTGTTATCATTGGTAGCATAATCTTTATATTTCCATAACTACCACTTCGTAATATTGCTTTAATTTGATTTATAAAAATGGAATTATAATTTAGACTATATCTAATTCCTCTCAGACCTAAAGCCGGATTTCTTACGATAGAACCTGTTTTTATATTCTCTGGTACTTCTTTATCAGCACCAATATCCAATGTTCGAAAATAAACAGGCAATTTACCCATTTTTTTTACAATTTTTCTATATGCATTAAATTGTTCACTCTCTGATGGAAAATCATCACGATCTGTATACAAATACTCAGTTCTAAATAAACCAATTCCATCTACTTTCTTATCATTAATAATTTTTAACTCTTGAGGTAACTCTAAATTAGCCATAATCTCAATCTTGGTTTTATCTAGTGTAATACTATTCTTTTTTAATATACTTGATAAGGTTTTTTTATTTCTTGCTTGGTTTTTCTGTAATTCTAGATAATAGTTTTGTATTTTTTTATCTGGATTTATTATTATTATACCCTGGTCCCCATCTAATATTAAATTATCATTATTCTTAATTATACTTAGAGCATTTTTAACACCTACAGCAGATGGTAACTCAAGACTTCGAGTTAATATTGAACTATGAGAAGATCTACCTCCAAACTCTGATATTATTCCAAGGCTATTTGAATCATTAGCAAGCACTACATCAGTTGGACTCAAATCATCAGTCACAATAATTAGATTTGTGAGTGATTTTTTTGAAGTTGATGTTTTTTTTGTTTTTAATTTTAGATTTTTAGATATCATATTAACAACATGATTTACATCATCAACTCTTTGTTTGATATATGTGTCTTCAATATAATCAAATGATTCTTTTATCGATAAATATTCATTATATAAAGCCCATTCAGATGTATTTAGCTTATTACGTATTTTACTTTTTATATTATTAATAAAGCTTTTATCGCTTGCTAGCATGATATGGGTATCAAGAAATACTCCCGCATTATTTTTAATGATAGGATTTATTTTATCTTTGACTTTTTTAAGCTCACTAATTGTTAATTCTATTGCTCTATCTATTTTTTTTGTTTCAGCATTAATTTTAGTTTTTTCTATATACTTTTCTTTAACAATATTTTTTCCATGCTCTATTACATAGCTTTTGCCAATAGCTATTCCTCTAGAAACTGGCAATCCTTTTAAGAGTATTGGAGTCTTATTATTTATAATTACTTTATTCTTCATCAAACTTATCTCTTATTAGCGACTCTAACTTCTTTATTGCAGTATTTTCATCTTTCCCTTGAGCTGTTATCCTTACCTCTGTGCCTTTAGGAGCAGATAACATTAATATTTTCATTATACTTTTTGCATCTGCATGTTTATCACCATTAATTATACTTATAACGGAATCAAACTTATTTGTGAGCGTTACAATTTTAGCAGCTGCTCTAGCATGAAGACCTAGTTTATTATTTATTACTATTTTTTTTTCTTTCATAATTTATCTGTATAACTCCATCTTTCCCACCCTCAAGCGCTTTAGCAGTTATTTTTTGTAGGCTCAATGATGGATAGTTGAATATATTTAATAACATTGATAGATTAATACCTGAAACAACATTTACCTTCTTCATATGAGAAAACTCTTTTGCAATATTGCTTGGAGTAGATCCAAACATATCGGTTAAAATTAGGACACCATCTCCGTTATCCAAAACTTTTACATATTGTTGAGCTAGCTTTATCAATTCTGCTGGTTGGTCATAATGATCAATAGAAAGTATTTCTGTTCTAAAAGGGACGGAGCCATATGTTGATTTGGCAGCCAGCAGTAGTTGCGCACCAATATCGTTGTGAGTTAATAGCAAGATTCCTATATTCATTTAATATCTCTATGTTTTATTAGAATATTATATTTCTTTTTTAGATGCATGGATATTTTTTCTGTAATATAGACAGATCTATGTTGACCGCCAGTACACCCAATAGAGATTGTCAAATAATTTCGATCACTTTTGAGAAATTTTGGGATCCACTTATTTAAAAATCTAACTATATGTAATTCCATTTCTATAGAAGCTGGATCATTTTTTATAAAAGACTTTACTTTCCTATCTTTACCAGACAAAGATCTGAGATTTTTATCCCAAAAAGGATTTTTTAGACACCTCACATCAAAAACAAAATCACTATCATTTGGAATATTATTTTTATAGCCAAATGACTGAAGCTGAATGAGTATATCGTTACTATTTTTAATTAATGATATTTTTGATATCAGTTGTTTTTTAAGTTCTAGTGGTAATAAGTTATCTGTATCTATTATAAGATTAGAATTTTCTTTTAAATCTTGCATAATCGATGCCTCTTTTGATATTGCCTCCTTAAGGTTTACCTTATCATTAGTTAGAGGATGTAAACGTCTTGTTGCATTGAATCTTGATATTAGTATTTTACTCGAAGAATGTAAAAACAATGTTGTAACCTGTAAATTTAAATCTTTCAACTTTTTATATAATGAATCTATAGATGTTTTAAAATTCTTTTCTAATTTAATTGATCTAATATCAATACTCACAGCTACCTTTTCATAGATCTTTTCTTTAGGATTATTAATCTTTTCAAGTAAAAGTATAATCATGTTTGGGGATAAATTATCTATACAGAAGTAGCCTTGGTCTTCTAATGAATGTAATGCGATAGTTTTACCTGATCCAGATAATCCTGTAATTATTATTAATTTTGGTTGATATCTTTTCATAGTATAGATTTATTTGGTGTTTTGTATAATCTTGATAACATCGCTTGCTATATTAGCTTGTCTCAATTGATCTCTAAACATTTCTTTATCTAGCAAAGCCGCGATACTGGATAAAAGTTTTATATGAACATCATTACTATCTTTTGGAACAAGTAGGGATATAATTATGTCGACTTTAATATTATCAGTGGAATTAAAATCAATTGCCTGATTAAGTTTTAGGATAATAATCTTTGCATCATCTATGCCTTCAATTCTTGCATGAGGTATAGCTATACCATTGCCAAATGCAGTTGTACCTAGCTTTTCCCTTTCATATAGTTTTTCGAATATCTCATCCTTATTTGTCGAGGTAAGTTTTGACATTTTATTACTTATAATTTCTAAAGCATTCTTCTGACTCTTTGAGTCACAATCTAGAATTATTGAATCCTCAGTCAAGTATTTGACTATATCAGACATATTATTTCTCTTTCCTATACTTAGATGTAGGTATTGATAAGTTTTCTCTGTATTTTGCTATAGTTCTTCTTGCCACTTTTATGCCATTATCATTGAAGCTTTTTGAAATATCAGAATCACTTAACGGTTGTTTTTTATCTTCATTTGATATTATTTTAGTTATCATTGATTTAATTGCAGTAGAAGATATCATCTTTCCATGATCGGTACTGAGTTCAGAAGAAAAAAAGTATTTCATCTCATAAACTCCTCTAGGAGTTTGTACATATTTATTGTTTGTACATCTTGATATAGTCGATTCATGCATATTTATTTCTGTAGCTATATCTTTTAGAGATAGTGGCTTCATAGCAATATCTCCTTGATTCAAGAAATCTTTTTGTTTCTGGAAAATAACTTTAGCTGCTTTAAGGATTGTGATATTTCTATTATTCAGAGCTTTTAAAAAGAACTTTGCATCTTGTAAATTTGATTTCACATATTCTTGATCAGCTTTATTAGTTATACTCTCCATAAGTTCTTTATATGCTCTATTGATCCTTATTTTTGGATTAATTGATGGATTTAGCTCTACTACCCAACCTGAATCTCTCTTCACTACTATAATATCTGGAGTTATATGCTCTTGATGCAATGACTCTGAAATAATATTTCCTGGCTTAGGATTTAGTGACTTTACCAGTTCTTTAGCAATATCATTTTTTTTAAAAGCAGATATAAAGGCATCGAAACTAATCATTGAAGGCTTTATATCATCCTCTAGTTTTTCAATCATATGTTTAGCAGAATCATAAGATTCATGATCATTATGAAAATGATCAAGCTGAATAAGTAAACAATTTTTCAGTGACGTCGCTCCTATTCCTATTGGATCTAAATGTTGTATTTTATGTAGGACAGCAAAAATCTCCTGAAATGTCGTCTCAAGATTCTTTTTCAGTAAAATAAATAAATCTTCAATTGTTTCAGTTAGAAAACCATCATCATTGATATAGTCTATTATATTATATGCAATAAACTGATCTTGCTGAGACATTGACGAAAGATTTATTTGCCACATCAAATATTCATGGAGGGACTGATGCGTCGATGGTAGTTGCTCATAAGCATCTTGAGTATCACTATTCGGTGTTGAAAAGCTTGAGGATAATACTGGAGACTCTGATGAAATCTCTATATGATCAGATGAATTTTCATTCTCAAGAAATGGATTTTCCATAATTTTATCTTCTATCTCTTTCTGAAGATCTATAGAGTTAAGTTGAAGCAATTTAATAGCTAGCTGGATCTGTTGCGTCATCGCAAGTTTATTGTTTATTGATAAGTTTTGTTTGGTTTTTAGGCTCATAATTTGAAGCTTTCACCTAAATATACACTCTTAACAACTTTGTCTTTGACTATTTTTGATGGTTTCCCATGAGCTATCACTCTCCCTTCGCTTATAATATATGCTTCATCACATACTTTTAAGGTTTCTCTGACATTATGATCAGTTATTAAAACTCCTATATCTGAAATGACTAATTCTTTTATTATTTTTTGTATTTCCATGATTGAAATAGGATCTATACCTGCAAATGGCTCATCTAATAATAAAAACTTTGGCTCAGTTGCTAAAGCTCTAGCTATTTCTACACGTCGTCTTTCGCCACCAGATAAGCTAGCTCCGTTATTATCAAGTATCTTTTCTATTTGTAGAGTAGATACAAGTGACTCGAGTTTTGATATCCTTTGTTGAGATGTTAAACCTTTCCTCGTTTCTAGTATAGCCATAATATTATCTTTAACATTTAAATTTTTAAATATAGAGGCTTCTTGAGGTAGGTAGCTAATTCCAAGATCTGATCGTAGATGCATAGGTAGTTGAGTTATATCTTCATCATCGATTTCAATTGCGCCGCTGTTACACTTAATTAAACCAACGAGCATATAAAATGTTGTTGTTTTACCTGCACCATTTGGTCCTAATAAGCCTATAACTTTTTTAGCTTCTAGATTGATGCTAATATTATCAACAACTTTTTTATCATTATATTTTTTAGTGAGATCTGTACAATTCAAGTGCATTATTTATCCTTTTTTGTCTTTAAGATTGTCTTAACTCTATTTTGTATTTGTATTCTATCATCTTGACCTTCTTTTTTAAGCAAAACCCATGTTTTTTTATTTAGATCATATAGCATAGTCTCCCCTTGTAATTCTTCAGTACGAACATCATTGCTAGATATTCTTCGAGCATTAGACAATATTCTAACTTGTCCCTTTTTCATATCGGCTATAACACCATTTCCTGAAGTTTTAGAGCTTGGTGTAATAATAGTTGCAAACTCGCTTGTTTCAATAATTTCTTGATCAGGATATATTATAGCTTTTGTTGTAGTTATGTTGACTTCATTTAGTTTATTATTATCATACTTATTAAATATAACATTATCTTTTAAATATATTGATTTAAAAAGAGAGTCAGGATCAAGTGCATGATCAGCTTGTATTATCCAGTATGACTCCGCTGATGATTTTATGTTCATATGCGGCTTAATTACCTCCGACCGCAAACTATTGGGAAACTTCTCAAGTTTAAATCCTGTAAGTGTCCAAATTATTTTTCCATTAATATCAGTTTCTGTCATTTCAAAATCATTTAAGAAATGATTCGAAATATTAATGTCCTTCTTCGCGGAATTATAATCTAAGGCTTTTGTTAAGGTATCATTTATTACTATAAATAGTATTAACAGGAAAAAAGTTAGTATTACATTTTTTTTGGATGCCTTTTTTAAAAGACTATTAATTAGATTTTTTATCATTTTTTGCAAGGACAAGTAAATCACAGATATCTCTGACAGCACCAAAACCGCCTGACCTTGGTGTGATCCAGTCTGAGTTTTTAACTAGATCATTATAATTTGCATTCGGGACAGTGACAGATAAACCAACTCTTTTCATCAATTCAATATCTACTATATCATCGCCAACGAAACATACCTCATCCAGACTATATTTATTTGAAAAACTTTTTATAAAATCATCTAGTTTGTTTCTTGAGTTCTGTATTATAGTAGTAAAGCCAAGTTCTTTGGCCCTATACTCAACAGCCTTCGCATATCTACCACTTATAATTGCAAGTTCTATATTTAAATTTTTAGCTAGCATTAACCCATGACCATCTTGAGCATAAAACCGTTTAGATTCTTTTCCATCTTCTGATAATATTATACCTCCATCAGTTAAGACTCCATCAACATCTAAAACTAGTAACTTAATTTTTCTGGCTTTCTTAATTAAGTTGCTATCTATGGAGATCATTTTCTTAAAATATTCTCTATAATCCATTAGTCGATACCTTTCCTAAGTAGCCAATTCAATGTTAATAAACCAGCAATTGTTTTATCGCTATTCAGAGCAACCAAGGAAGTAATTTCATTTTTTTCCATAATATTTAATGCTTCAGCGGCCATTATGTCTTTAGATATTGCTATAGGATTTTTTGTCATAACCTTAAATAAATTTAAAGAAGAGATGTCAGTATATTGTTTTAGAGTTCTCCTCAAATCACCATCTGTAAATATTCCTAATAACTTTTTGTCTGAATTTACTATTATTACTATTCCATGATTATACTTTGTAATTATTTCTATAGCTTTTATAACTAATGTATCCTTTTTTAAAACTGGTAACTTTTTTGTAATCATAATATCGGAAACTTTTTTAAGGAGTCTTTTGCCTAAATTACCCTGAGGGTGTGATTTTGCAAAATCTTTAGACGTAAACCCTCTACATTGTAGTAGAGTAATAGCTAATGCATCTGAAATAGCTATAGCAGTAATGACACTAGATGTAGGTGTTAAGTTAAGAGGACATGCTTCAAAGTTAACTCCAGAATCAAGTATTACATCTGACTTTTTACCTAACATGGATTTTTTATTCCCAGATATTGTTATAAGAGGTATTTTTAACAATTTAAGTAATGGTAAAAGTGACAATAACTCTTTTGTTTCTCCTGAATTAGAATAAAAAATTACAATATCAGATTTTGTTACTAAACCCATATCGCCATGAAGTGCTTCTGCAGCATGTAAGAAGATAGATGGTGTACCGGTACTAGAAAATGTTGCAGATGCTTTCTGCGCAACATGACCAGATTTTCCTAATCCAATTGTTATAACTTTCCCTTTACAATTCAGAATTATATCACATACTTTTTCAAAATCATGACCGATCTTATTAGCTATTTTTACTAATGCTATTGACTCTTCTTTAATTACTTTTTTCGCAATAGAAATTTTATTTATATTTTTCATAGATTTATTCCATACAGGCTAATCTGATAGATTACAAATAATACCAGTAATGTTATACATAATAATCTTGTCACTAAATAATTATAATTTTTGATTATAATATAAAAGCTTACAATTGTAATTAAGATCATAATCATATCTCGGATTAAATCTATATTATTTATAGGTGCTGTAGATATAATTGAAAATAACCCCGCTAGCCCTATTACGATAGCAGTATTAAATATATTTGAGCCAAGAATATTCCCTATGATAAAATCAACATTATTTTTTCTAGCTGATTCAATGCCTGATGCTAGTTCAGGTATACTAGTTCCGATTGCTGTAATCGAGAGACCTATGACATAATCAGTAACTCCAAATTGTTTCGCAACTGTAATAGCACTATTTAGAAATAGCTCAGTACCAACTAATAGTAAAATTAATCCAAATATTAAGACAATAAATATACGTATAGCGCTTGTTTGATTGTCAAGTTCTTTTCCATCTCGATCTATTTTTTTCAAATAGTAATATTTTTTATATAGAAATAGCAAAATTGAAAAAACGCTGATTAAAATTATAGATTCAGTAAACGCAATAGACCCATCTGCTAGTAGCGGTATTAATGCTAATGAGATAAGTATAAGGAGCAACATGAAACCATAAAGTTCTTTCTCGATTGTTTTATTAATCGGTATAAATTCTTTTTTAATGTATAAATAACTTAAAGCGAAGACTAGAGAAATATTAGCAATATTAGACCCTAAAGCATTTCCAATTGCTATATTTGCTTTACCATCAATACTAGATATTATTGAAATAAATATTTCTGGAGATGATGTAGCAAGACCAATAAAAATAAAACTAGATAAAAAATAAGAAATATTATATCTTTTTGAAATATTTTCTGTCGATGTAACAAGCACATTGGCGCCATAGCTAATAAGCGATAAGCCCAAAACAAAAAATATTAAGACTGAGATGGTCATAAAGAGACTTATATTAAAATTTAATAGTCAACACCTATTACATCAATTTCAAAATCTTCTTCAGTGTCCCCATCCTTGACCATAGATTCACGCTTTTGAAGATAAGATTCCCTAATAAAAATATATTTATCTTTAGCTGCTGTATCAAGAATCTTTGTTGCTCTTAATAGTCTAGCTCTGGTATTAACTATACTTAATGTATCCAGCGCTAACTCTTCTTTATTATGAAGCTGTTCCACAGGAGATATCTGTCTGTCTGCATATAAACCCGGAGCATCCCTAAAAGTACTGGAGCCAAAAAAAGGTAATACTAAATAAGGACCCTGAGGAATTCCCCAGTAACCTAATGTTTGTCCAAAATCTTCTTTATTTTTCTCCAGTCCCATTGAGCTAGCAACATCGAATATACCTAGAACTCCAATTGTAGTATTTATAGAAAATCTAAGAAAGTCATAACCAGCTTGTTTAAATTTAAACTGAAATACATCATTTGCGATTGTACTGACTTCGCCAACATTACTAAAAAAATTAGAGACACCCATTTCAACCGGATCAGGTGTTATATACTTATAAGTCTCTGCTACAGGTTCCAATATGTTGTCATCTACAACTTCATTAAATTCAAATATTACACGATTCATCGGTTCTAAAGGATCATTTTTTGAGCTCCCAGTTGTGCTGCAGCTAGATAATAAAAATAGCATAAACAATAGAGTCAAGAATCTTAGATATGGTGCAAATTGACTATTTCTTAAATTTTGCATGATTAGTACTTAAATATATTTAATTAATTTCATATAATATGATTATTATACCCGTACTTATGAAAATATTTAAATACATAATTACAATTTTTATTCTTTTTTCTTCACCAGCATTTGCTGCTGATGATCCAGATGTATTTCTAAAAAATAGTGTCGAAGAGATCTCAGCTTTTATTTCAGATAACAAGGAGATGTTAGATTCCGATGAAAATTATCTTAAATCTAAAGTTGATGAGTTGGTTATACCCAAACTTGACATCGAACTGATGTCTAAGATTGTTTTGGGCAAGAAGAATTGGACATCAATGAATCCATCATTACATACTGAGTTTCAAGAAGCATTTAGAAGCCTTATGGTTAAAACATATATGAAATCTTTGACTAGTTTTGATGGTGAAAAACTGAAGTTTCTACCGTATAAAATAGGTAAAAGGAAAGACCTTGCTAAAGTTAAATCAGTTTACCTCCTCCGTGAGGGAGAATTAAATGTAAACTATAGCCTCAGACTTGATCAATCAGGCATATGGAAAGTCTATGACATTAATATCGATGGAATAAGTCTTTTGAAAAATTATAGATCAGATTTTCGTAGTCACATAGAACGACATAGTATCGACTCGCTTATAACTGAGTTACAAGAAAAATATTAACACCATACAAGAAATTATAAAGGTCTAAAATTAATTAGTAGTTTTGGCAATAATGTTAAAACTGCAACTAATGCAATAAACATGGCTAGACCAGTTAATAATCCAAAGATTATCGTAGGTATAAAGTTAGACAGGATTAGTATAGAGAAACCAAATATTATTGTAATGCCTGTAAAAAATATCGCACGTCCGATACTATCATGGGAATTATATACTGATTTATCGTAATCTTTTGAAATATTATATTCTTCTCTAAACCGATAAATGTAATGAATACTATTATCGACTGCTATTCCAATGGCTATAGCAGCAATTGTTATTGTCATCATGTCTAGAGGAAGATCAATTAGCCCCATTAGTCCTAGTACGAAACTAGCAGCTAGTAAGTTAGGTATGATACCGATTATAGACAGTGATATAGATTTAAATAATATTAGAAACATAATAAATATTCCAAGCATTACGAATCCCATAGATAAGATTTGAGAATCAAATAAACTCTGTAACATGTTATTATACAAAATCATAACTCCAGTTAAAAAAAATGATCCCTCCTTGAACCCAAGTTTATTATTCATATCACTATTAATAGTTTGAATGAGATTATTTCTTCTCAATTCAGGGTTAGAGTCTAATATTCGAATACTAATTCTAGCTTGATTTTTCTCTATTGAAATATATGGATTAATAGCAATTTCTTTAACTGTATCCGGAACTCTTTTATAGAGCAAAGCTAATTCTAAACTATTGAGTTCTACATTATCATTCAATTTTTCTGCAACTCTTATAGTAGATGCCAATGACAAAACTTTGCCAGTTTCCTCCAATGAATCAACATAGTCATGCACATTTTTTATTTGATTGACTTTATCTTTTGTAAACCAATCTTTGCTTGGATCAGGTTCCTCTTCATCTAGCAAATCTAGATCAAAATCATCTGATTCATCATTAATAATTATACTATCTTCAAATTGGATTATTATGTCTAACGGAGTAGTCCCTCCTAATTCATCATCAATTTTTTTCATACCTTTATAAATTTCTGTATCAGCTTTAAAATAATTAATGAAACTATTTTCAACTTTTAACTGGCTTATTCCATATATTGTTGAAACAAATATAATGGCAGTTACTAGATATATGTATGAGCCTTTTGAAACCGTTATGTCTGCTAGAAGTCTCGTAAATTTAAAAGGCTTTTTGTTTATCATTACTTGATCTTCTTTTTTCAGAAGACATAAGATGCTTGGAAAAAGAATAAATGATGTCAAAAAGGTTACTACTAATCCTAGAGTCATCATATACCCAAAGTCTATTACTGGCTTGATGTCACTTAGAACTAGAGATGCAAATGCTACTATTGTTGTTAGAGCTGTATATAGGCATGGCCATACCATTTGTCTAGTTGTTTCAAATACAGCTTTAGTTTGATTTTGTGCTTCAAAGCTGATTTGTCTATATCTAACTATTAAGTGAATATTCATAGAGAGAGTAAGTATTAACATTAGTGAAATAAAGTTTGAAGAAATCACAGTTACTTCCCAATTTAAGATTGACAGTAAACCAATCATAAATACTACAGCATACATGCAACTAACTATAGGTAGTAAAACCCATTTCAGAGATCTAAATATAATTATGAGTGTTGCCACTATAAATAAAAACACACCAAGTCCAAAAACTATTAAATCATTCTTTACATACATGATCATATCGTCAGCAATCATAGGAATACCTCCCATACGCAATTCAATTTCATGCAAATTCATAAATTCTTCTTGTAAAATTCTTGTCTTTTTAAGAAGCTCATGAGTACTATTATCATTTAAAACTTTTTCAATTTTATACTCGGCCTTCACTTTATTAAGCAACAACAACTCATTATCATTTATGGTTTTATTTATTTTTTTTGAAATTAATTCTGCTTTTATTTTACTTAATTCTAAAAGTTTATTATTAGAGGCAAGATTTATCTGAAGAGCTGTAGTTTTACCATCCTCAGAAATAATTAAATTTTTATAAATAGGGCTCTCTAGAATTTCTCTTTCTGCCTTATTTCTGTCTGTATCATCTGACAATATTGTGGGCACATTGTTGATCATTTCTACAAGAGGTGTCTCAGAACTTTCTACTAAAGGGACATCTATTATAGAAATTACTGACTCTATATTTTTAATAGATAATAGCTTGGTTTTTAAGTCTTCGACTATTTTTAAATTATGATCATCGAAAATATCTCCATTATTCGGAGTAAGCGTCATGACTATAAAATCTTTTGCTCCATAGTCTTTCACTATATTTCTATATTTTATTAAATCTTTGTCATTTTCTAAAATTAGAGAATCTGTAGATGCATCTAATCGAAAGTTTGATATATTTGACATCATGCCAGCAAGTATGACTAGCATTAATATGATTACATATTTAGGATAATTTAGGATGTATTGTAAATATATGTATGAAATGTTTTTAATCATGGCATTATTCTTTATAAGATTTTAGAATATCTAATCAAAGAACTTTTTAAAAGA
>MDSV01081713.1_pt1 | contig 15894 bp, 3 predicted proteins | sample 810851 | NCBI WGS metagenome assembly MDSV01 (sample SAMN05326640, study PRJNA326480) | marine metagenome | isolation source: seawater | place: Atlantic Ocean: North East | collected 2012
GCGGCGCGCCTTCGCGGCGGCGGCGCGCGCCTCGCGGCGCGCCCTCGCCGCCGCCGCGGCTTCCTCCGTTCGCGCCGCCGCCGCGTCCGCCTCCTCCTGCGCTTTCGCCGCCGCCGCCGCGACGGCGTCTCGCGCGCGATCGAGCACGCCCAGCAGGGTCGACTTCGCGCTCGCCAGCGCGTCGTCGCGGCCCCTCGGGTCGTACTCGGCCGATTCGCTCGAGCCCGCGTCGTCGCCGCCGCCGTCGGAGGACGCCGCCGCTTCCGCGGCGCCGAAGAAGACGGCGTCCGTCTCGGCGTCCGCCCCGCGCGCCTTGGGCGCCGCCGCCGCCGCCGCCGCGAGCAGCCAACTCGCGCGCGCGAGCTCCACTGCCTCCGCGAGCCAGTCGCCGTACGCCGACTTGACCGCCTCCGCCGCGGCCGCGGTCGCGACGAACGACGCGGCGCGCGCGTTCGCGGGCGACCACAGAGGCTCGTCGTCCGCGAACCGCGGCGGCGAGAGGTTGGGAAACGTCGGCGTCGCGGAAGCGGCGGCGTCCTCCGCCGCGTCCCCCGCCGCGCGCGCCTCCGCCGGCCTCGGCGGCGGCGGCGCGAGCGTGCGCCCGGCGGCGCCTCCCGCGATGGACGGCAGGCCCGTTCCCTCCAGCGCGCCGATGAACAAAGACGCGGAGACGCCGAGCGCGCCGACTTCGGCCATCGCCGCGCTTCGCTTCAGCCGCGCGTCGACGACTCGGCGCGGGTCACGCGCGCGGCGCGCGGCGAGCGCCTCGGCGAGGCTCGCCGCGGAGGCGGCTTCCGCCGGGCGGCGCGCGCGTAGCAGAAGTTCGCTCACGGCGAGCGCGTCGTCGCACGCGGCGCGCGCGTCGAACGCGAACGCGTCGAATCCGTCGACGACGCCGTCGCCGATGGCTTCCCAAACGACGTCCGTCTCGGGACCGGGGGACGTCGCGGCGTCCGAAGCCGCGTCTGGTTCGCCGACGCCGCAAAAGCCGCCGCCGAAGAACCGCGCGTCCCCAGGCAGGCTCGCGCGCGACGCCGCCTCCATCAACTTGGACGCGACGCGCGCGATTTCCGCGCGCGCGCTCACGCCGAGAGCCCCGCCGGAACCAAACGCGGGCGCCGCTTCGCGCACGCGCTTCCCGAACGCAGCCTCCTCCTTCTCCTCCTCCCGCGCTTCCGCGTCCACGCCTCCGCTCGCGTCGTCGGAGACTCGCCGAGCGTCCGCCTTCCGGAACGGTTTGCGGACAGTCCGCGTGGCGAGCCTGGCGGCGGCGGCGGCGGCGCGCAGGCACCCGCGCAGGCCGAACATCCCGAGCGTCGCTTCGGGCGTCGCGGGAAGGCTCCGACACCCGCCGGCGGACGCGTCGAACGCCACGTCGTACCTCCCGACGACGCCGTCCAGGCACGAGCCCCAGGCGCGCACAGCCGCTTCCAGCTCGCCCGCCGCGTGAAGAGCGTCCCCGAGCTCGAGCTGCGCCTGGGACGCCGCCGGGCGGTCGCCCGCCGCCGCCGCCGCGCGCGTCGCCGCGCGATACAGAGCCACCGTCCTCGAGAAGGCGCGGGGAGAGACGTCTTTTTCCTTCTTTTCCGCGGGTTCGCCTTCGCTCGGGAAGAAACTCTCCCGCGCGGCGCGCAGCGCCATGACGTGCTCCGGCACCGCCGCGCGCGCCCGGCGCAGCGCGCTCTCGGCGGCGTCGGCGCGCGCGGGCCCGATCTCCGCGTCCTCGGCTTCGCAGAGCCGCAGCGAGCGCGTAATTTTCGGCAGCGCGTCAAGCGCGACGCGCGCCGTGCCGATGACGTCGCACAGCTCCAGCGCGAGGCTCGAGGCGCGGCGGTGATGGCCGGCGGCGACGCACGTCGAGTCGCACGACGCGTCCACGAACCGAACGAGCGTCTCGACGCCGATGCCCGGTCGAGACGCGAACCACGCTCTCGTGCCCCCGTCCAACGCCGCCGGTTTGTTCTCCGAAGCGAACGCCACGGCGAGCGAAGCGAAACGTCGCGCGCCGTCGCGCGCCGTCTCCGGGGCGAGCGCTTTTTTGCTCGCGCGCGCGCGCGCCTTCTCGCGCGCCGCCGCCGCGGCTAAGGGCGAGACGCGCGCGCCGCCAGCCACCGCGACCACGTCGGAGGTCGGGTCGCGGTCTTTGGAGAGCGTTCCGAACGAAACCCGTCGGTCGTTTTCGTTTTCGTTCTCGAAAAGCCGTTCGTTCGCGTCGTCGAAAGCCGCGCCGTCGGCGCCGAACGTCGCCGTCGCCGTCGCCGCGGTGGCGTCGTCCACGCGCCGAGTCCCGCGGAACCCGCTCGCCGAGTCCGCCGGGTCCGCCGAGTCCCGCGCCGACGTCTCCGCCCTGAGTCGCCGCAAGTGCTCCAAGACGCGCCCGCCGGCGACGGCCAGCGACCGCGCGCCGCCTCCGGCGGCGAAGCCCGCGTCGGCGCCGCGTCCCAAAACGAGCGACCGCGCCAAGTCGTGCAGCGCGCGCGCCGCCGACGCGATCGTGTGGTGGCATCCGGCGCGCGCGCCCAGCTCGACGCCGCGCGTCAGCAGAGTCAGCGCGCGAAGCGCCATCGCTTCCGGGTTCGCGTTCGGTTTCGAATCCGGTTTCGAATCCGAATCAGCCGGGTCGGCCGGGTCGGTTCCCGAGGACGCGCGGGTTCCGTCGTCGCGCGGGTCCTCCGCCGGCGCGTCGTCGCCCGCGTTTTTTGCGCGCTCGGCGAGCGCCTCCGCCTCCCTGGCTTCCCACGCGATGCGCCCGAGCGCGACGCACGCGCGCGCGCGCCAGGGCGCCGTCGCGGCGACGACGCGGCGCGCCTGAAGCGCGGCGGCGCGCCGCGCGAACAGAGGGGGGCATAGGCGCGTCAAGCACCTCGCCGCGCGTTCGCGCGCCGCCGCGCGCTCGGCCGCCTCCGAGCGCGCCGCCGCCGCCGCCTCCACGGTTTCCTTCGCCGCCTCGTACTCGGCGACCGCGCGTTCGTGCGCCAGCGCGGTCTCCGAATCGGCGCCCGCAGACTCCGGCGCGGGTTCTGGCGCGCCGGCGTCGAAGACGCCGCGCGCCTCCTCGGCGCGCGCTTCGAGCTCGGCGACCCGCGCCTCGTCCTCCGCCTCGAGCGGCGTGCCGGCGTAGTCGTCGTCGGCGCCGGAGCTCTCCGGGTACGCGGGCGGGGGCACGGAGGCGAGTTCGTCGCACATCGCGAAAACGCTCGTCGCCCATTCCGTGACCGCCGCGTGCGTTTTCGCGATCGAGGCGTCTTCGTCTCCGCGGACGCGCGAAGCCGCCGCGTCGACGACGACGCAGAACGCGCGCGCGAACAAAACCGGATCCTCCGCGAGCGCCTCTCGGGTTAAGAGCTTCGTCAACGCCTCGTACCCCGCCGACGCGGGGGGCGGCGTGAGGGCGTCGTTCTGCGACGCGCCGAGCGCGGCGTACACCGCCGCCACGGGATCGCGCGCCTCGTCCGCCGCCGCCGCCTCGGCGCGATCGGCGAGCGCCGTCGCGCCGAACGAGCGCCACTCCGGGAACGAGAGCAACGTCTCCTCCGCGGCGACGCGCGCGGGGTTGCGCGCGCCGAGAGGAGGCGTCGCGGCGTCCGCCGCCACCGTCGCGCGCGCAGCGCGTCTCAGCAGCGCCGTCTCGCCGCGCGCGCGCGCTTCCCTCGCGAGCTCGTGCGCGAGCGAAGCCGCCAGCCGCGCGAACGCCGGCGTGCGCGCCTTGCCGCGCAGCTCCAGGAGCGCGCAAATCTGGTTGAGCGCGCCGAGCGTCGCCGACGGTTTCTTCCCGGGGGAAGCCAACACGAAGGCGAGCGCGTTCCCCGCGCGCATCGCCGCCTCCTGCGCGAGCGTCTCGGCCCCGGCGTACCCCGCGAGCTCCATGGCCAGGACGCACCGCTTCGCGACGTCGAGCCGCACGAGGTGCTCGCGGTGCTTCGGGACGCGCAGTTCGGGGAGCGGCGCGCGGTCCGACTCGAGAAACGCTTCGAACGCGTCGAGGTCGGCGCCGGCGCGGGCGTCGAGCGCGCGCGCCGCCGCCTCCGCGGAGACCAGCATCGCGCGGGCCGCCGCGCGCAGCGTCGCGGGGGACGAGACGCGCACCACTTCGCGCCGCAGACGCTGGCTCGTCACCGGGTCCCGCGGAAGACAAGACACGTCCGGTTCTTTCTTCTCTTCCGACGCGCAAAACCGACGCCGCACCGTCGCGGCGGCGCGCGCGGCGACTTCCGCGCACCCGACGCGCGCGGCCACCACCGCCAGCCGGCTCCACATGCACGTGCTCGGCATGGCGTGCGCGGCGAGCGTGGGTCTCGTGGCCACGCCCACGCCGTTGATCACCGCGCCCGTCGCGTCGAAAGCCACCGCCGCGAACGCGTAGGCGACGTTTTTCTTCAAGCCGGAAACCGTCACCGGCGCGGCGGCGTCGGCGACGGCGCGGCGCGCGCCCGTCCCGGGGAACGCGTCGTCGCGCGCGCCCGGCGCGAACCCCGCGCCGAAGGGCACGCAGACCAGGGCGAAGTGCGTCGCCACGGGCGCCGCCCTCGCGCGCAGCGCGTGGCGCAGGCGCGAGAAGTCAGGGGGGAGCAGCGTAACCGAGGCGCTCGTCGCGCCGAGCACCTTCGGCGCCTCCGGCGTGAGGCCTTTTCGCGAGTCTGAGGACTCTGGTTTCGCGTCGCGCGCGCTCGTTTCGCGCGAGTCTCGAAACGCCTCGCGTTCCCTGCGCTCCGCCGCGCGCATCAGGTCCGCCGCCTCGGCGAGCGCCGAGTCGCGCGCCGAGGCGTTTCTCGCGAAGAGCGCCGACTCAGTCTTGGCCGCGGCGGCTTCCCACTCGTTGTCCGCGGCGGCGTCGCTCATCTCCGAAAAAAAGCACCGCAAGCGCGCCGCCTTCGCCGCCGCGTCCGCGTGGAGACACGCCAGGCGCTTCGCCGACTCGGAAATGTCGGCGGGGTGGAAGATGAACGGGTCCGCGGTCGCCGATTCCGCGGACGCGCGCGAGGCGACCGCCGCGTCCGCGCCCGAGTCCCAAACCGCCTCGGCCAGGTTTCCGTGCGCGAAAAAAACGCGCGACGACGCGGACGACGCTTCGCCGTCGCGCCCTCTCCCCTCGGCCACCGCGTTCAACACCAGGCGGTCGCGCGCGGCGTCCAGCGCGTCGACCGCCTCCGTCGCCGCGGCGAGCGCGTCCCGCAGATCGGCGCGCCCGCCGCGCCGCTCGAGCAGGTCCGCAAGTCGCAGAAGCACGTCCGCGCGCGCCGCCGCGTCGCCGTACCGACCCTCCGCCAGCGCCAGCGCGCGCGACGCCGCGCGCAGCGCCGCGACGACGTCGGGCTCGTCCGCCGGGTCCACGGCGGGCCGATACTTTTGACCCGTCGCGTCACTCGAATCGTTCGTTCGTGTCGCGCTCGCGCCGACGCGAACGTTGTCGTCGTCCGCGAGGAACGCCGCTTCGTGCGCCTCGAGTTTTCCCCGCGCGAACCGCCACGCGAACGCGCCGGCCGCGCGCGTCGCCTCCGCGCACGTCCGCGCCGCGACGTCGGCGTCCACCGCTTCCAGCGCGGCGCAGACGCGCGCGATGACGGTTTCGTCGGCTCCTTCCGCTTCCGCGTCGCCGCTCGCCTCTTCGGGCGTCGTCGCCGCGAAAACGAAACGCTCGCCCCCTTCGACCGCCTTGCCCTCGCTGACGTGCGCGGCGACGAGCAGGTCCTTCGCGCTCCGCAGCGTCGCCGTCGCCGCCGCGTCCTCGGCGGAGACGGCGGTCTCGACGGACATGTTTGAGACGCCCTTCGCGGACGGCGCCGCGGCGGAAGCCTCCGAACGCAGGTTCGCGTACCGAACCAGCGCCCCGAACGCGGCGCCGTCCGCGAACGAACGCGCGCGCTCCATGAGCCGGACGTGCGTCGGGACGGGAAGGTCCCGGAGCGTCCTCGCGTTCGCCGCGACGGCACCGGGGGACAAAGCCTCCGGCGGCGCGTCCTCGGGAGGCGACGCGGGCGACGCGTCGACGTCGGCGTCCGCGTCGGCGTCCGCGTCTTCGGCGGGAGGCGAGCCTTCCGTTTCCGAAACCGGCGCGTCGGTCGGTTCGGTCGGTTCGGTCGGGTCCTTCGGCGTCGCTCCGTCCTCACCTCGCGCCTCGGCCTCGGCCTCGGCTCGCGTCGCCGTCTCCTCTGCCCTCGCCGCGTGCGCGGCGACGGCGCGCGCGTGCGCGTGGAACGCGAACGCCGCGTCCACGCGCTTCGCGACCCAAACGGAGGCGGCCTCCGCGAGCGTCTCGAACGCCGCCCCGCGAGCGGAGGAGAGCGCCTCGACGAGGAACCGGGAACGGCTCTTACTGCCGGAAGCGCCGCGCCGAGACGAGTGACTGTCAGCCACGTCGCGCGTCGGTCGGTCGTCTTGACCCGTCGCGTCCTGATGCGCCGTCGCGTCTTCCGGTTCGTCTTCCGGTTCCGACGCGAGCGCCTCGGCGAAGGCGGCGGCGACCGCGGGGTCGCGCGCCGCTTCCATCGCCTCGAGCCGCGCGTCCGCCTCTTCGTACGCGCGCCGCCGCGCGTCGTCCATGGGCGTCGCGTCCATCGCCTCGAGCGCCTTCAGGTCCTCGACGGACGCTCTCGCGGCGCGCAGGAACGCGTCGCCGGCGGCGCGAGTCGCATCAGACGACTCGGACGACTGAGTCGTCTGAGTCTCGGAAGTCTCGCCGGTCTCGCCGGCTTCTTCCTTCTCGCCGGCTTCGGAGTTGCGCGCCGCGCGCGCCGCCGCCGCGCAGTCGTCGAGGCACGCCACCGTCGCCGCGACGAGCGACAGGCGCCAACCCAGGTGTCTCGGGGTGGCCAGTAGCGCGTGCGACTCCAGCGCGCGCACGGCGAAGACCAGCGCGTGTATGACGTCGGCGCCGTAGCCGGCGCGCGTCGTCGCGACGCTCGCGTCGCGGACCACCCCCGTGGCGTTTTTGACGAGCCAATACAACGACTCGTGCGTCTCCATGGCGAGCGCCGCGGCGTCCCTCGCGTCGTTCGCGGCTGCGCGTAACGCGTTCCGGCTGGAGACGAGGCGCACGCCCGCGTCTTCGAGACGCACGCGCGTCACGTCGCACCGCGCGTTCCCGAGCGCGGCGCGAACGTGAAGCGCCACGCGGTCGAGTCGACCGAACGGCTTCTCGCCGGGCGCGTCCGCCGCGTTCGGGTGCCATCGCGGATCGGTCTCCGCGCCCGCGCGCGCGAGCCCGAGCGCGAGGACGTGCGCGAAGCACGACATCTGCGCGAGCGCCCACTGGCCCCGAGACAGAGCGAGCTCGCCTGCGGCGACCAGCTTCGCGGCGGCGACGTGCGGAGGCACGTGGCGCCGGAGGTCCGACACGAGCGAAGACGCGCGTTTCTGCGTGGGCCAGGCGGATCCTTGCGAGATATCGGACGCGCGAAGCGCACCCAGCGTCCTCCCGAACGCGTCGTCGAACGCGGCGAGGGCGGTGGCAACCTCGCCCATGGTACTGCGGTACCGCGCTCCGAGCGCTCGCGCCTCGCGCCTCCCGGTGTGCGCGCGCCCTGCCACGAGTCTTGGCGTTGACTCCTTTTTGGCATCTCAGGAGAAAAAGCGTGCCGAGTTTGCGCTACGGCGCGGCGCGGATTCGCGCGATACCCCAAATCGGGCAACGGCCACAAACGGGACGACTTCTCGGTGGTCACACGCGCGCGCGCGACGACCACTGACCGTGGCGGCGCGGGCACGACAACGCGCGCGGAGGTGACGGCGCGAGGGCGGGTGCCCCCTTAGGTCGCGGCGCGCGGACGGCGGCCATGAGCGAATCCGAAGGTACGGCGGTTCCGTCGATCCCCGACCACGGCGTGCGCACGATTGCCTCCTTCGCCACGTCCGTCCAATTCCGGCATTCGCCCGCGCCGCTCGCGGCTCGAACCTCGCGAACCTCTTCGACCGACCGTCGCCACGACCGCCGACCTTCACTGACGGCGCACTCGCGACCGCATCCCCGGCTCGCGCTCGTACGCAGACTCCGACCGCGGCGAGCTCGACGCGAGCGCGTTCGACCCCGACGACGATGCGTCCTTCCTCCCCCCGTTCGCCAACGCGGAGAACCGCGAGCTGGATCTGCGGATCCGCGAGAAGGAGCGCTTGCTGGAGGAGCTGGAGAACGACGCCGAGGAGCACGAGGACCGCGTGAACGCGATGCGGGAGCACTTGCGGAACGTCGAGGCGGAGGTGGCGAACACGCAGTCCAGGACGGAGGCGAGGCGCAAGGAGAAGGAAACCGAGGCGCACATGAAGCGGCTTTCGGAGATGGCGATGGCGCGCGTCCGCGACGACGCGCGGAAGATGGAGAAGGAGGAGCTCGAGCTGGAGGAGCGCGTGGCGAACATCGACGTCGCGTCGCACAAAGGCATCGAGAAGCTCGACGCGCACAAGCTGCAGCTGAACTGGGGGCAGGAGGAGCTGGAGCAGTGGGCTGCCGCGTCGGCGAGGAAGGATGAAGACGCGTTGGCTTTGGAAAAGTACAAGCGCGCGGATGAGGCGCGCGTGCGCGAACTGAACCTCGCCATCGAGCGCGCGACAAAGACCGCCGCGGAGAAGAAGGAGGCGTTGGAGCGCGAGGTGTCCGAGACGCAGGCGGCGCAGCTCGAGCTGGACCGCGCCGCGGAGGATTTCCGCGCGCTCCACGCCGAGCGCCAGGATGTCGTGCGGCAGTGGGAAGACGTCATCGAGTCGATGAAGCGGCGGGACGTCGCCATCGCGGATGCGTCGCGGGACTTCGCGAAGCGACGCAAGGCGATTCGCGCCAAGCGCGCCGTTCTGTCGGAGCGCGCGCGGTTTCTGGAACAAGAGCTGCAGAACAACAAGGAGTCGGACGTCGCGATCGGCGAGGCGGACCGAGGCATGGCGCGCCTCCGCGAACAGAAAGAGGCAGAGTCGAAGGAGCGCCAGGCGCTCGCGGATGAGACGGACGCCGCGAAAAACGCGTTGCGCCGCGCCGCGGCGGAGCTCAGCGCGCTGGACGGCGACAACGCGCAGAAGCGCGAGGCGTTACGCGCGAAGCACGCGAAGCTGGAGAAGACGAGAGCGCGTCTGGAGAAGGCTTCGAAGCGCCTGGAGGCGGAGAAGCTCGAACTCATGTCCCTGGAGGAGCGCGGCGCCGAGCTGGACCGCGTGCAGAGGGAAAACGAAGAGGAGCTGGCGGCGGCGCGCGCCGACGCCGCCGCGCACAAAGATTTGCTCGTGCGCGCGCGCGAGGAGCTCAAGGACACGCGCGAGCGCGCCAGAGCCCTGGACGCGGAGACGCAGGGCGCCCGACAGACGAACAAGGGCTTGGCGCGAAGGATGGCGCAGCTGGATGCGCGCGTCTTGCAGCAACAGGAGACGTTGTATCGCGCCGAGTTTGCGATTCAAAACCTGGAGCGCCGCGTGGCGCGCGCGGGGGGCGCGCGCTCGGACGAGGAGACTCGCGTGTTGCAGGCGAAGATCGACGCGCTGCAGTCGACGCTTCGCGAGCGCGTCGCCGAGCATGACGCGCTGCTCGTGTCCACGCGGCGCGCGGAGGATGACCTCGAGGCGGCGCGCAAGCGGTCCGAGCAGCTGAAGCGTTCGGCGAGCGCGCTCGCCGGGGACATCTCCGAGCTGACGCTGGAAGCCGAGTACGCCGCCAAAGACGCGCGCGCGGCGGTGGCGTCCAAGGAGGACAAGATGGTGGCGCACGACACGCTGAAGCTCGAGGTGAAGAAGCTGAGGGATCTCTCCGACAAAAAGGCCGAGCAGGTGTTCGACCTGGAGAACCGCAAGGCGCAGCTGCAGCTGTCGATGGAGGAGCGGCGGCACGAGGTGGAGACGCACGCCGAGCTGCTGCGCGCGCAGCACAAGATGCTGCGCGAGGACGTGCACCGCGCGACGCTGGAGATGCGCGAGCGGTCCATGAAGGTGGGCGTGTTGCAGACCAAGTTCGCCGTGCTGGTGAACAAGGTGAAGCGGTCCGACACTTTGGGCGAGGGCGCCGACGCCGAGAACGGCGGCGAAGCGCGCTCGCAGGCGTACTACGTCGTCAAGGCGGCGCAGGAGCGCGAGGACGCGCAGCGCCGGGGCGACGAGCTGGACGCCTCCATCCGCGCGCACGAGAAGGAGATTGTCGCCCTCGAGGCAACGCTCAGGCAGCTCACCGCGCAGAACGACGCCTTCCGCACCGCCAACCGGCCGGTGGACGCGAAGGACGGCGACGCGCTCGCGACGCGCGCCGCGCTGCGCGAGCAGCTCGAGACGGCCAAGGAGAAGCTGCGCCTGCGCCGCGAGGAGGAGGCGCGCGCCGAGGAGGAGCTGCGGCGCCGCGACGACAAGGTGAAGCGGCTTCACGAGGAGGCGGGCGAGATCAACGACGAGCTGGACGTGCTGGAGAAGGAGGCGGCCGAGTCCGAGGCGCGGCTGCGCGACACCGCGCGGCGCGCGGAGGAGACGCACAAGGAGTTGATGGCGGCGCAGGACGCGTACCGCGCGGCGAAGGGCCTCCCGCCGGATGGCGACGAGCTCGGCCCGGAGGAACTGGACATGCGGTGCCAGGAGCTGCGCGAAGGCACGCGCGTGGCGGTTTCGGAACTGAAAGTCGTCGCCGCCGACCACCCCGAGCTCGCCACGCTGCTGGCGTCGTACGGCGTCAAGCTCCCGGGCGTAGAGGCGTAGTAGAGAGGACCGTAGTAGAGACTTTTTTGTTGCCACGGTACGTACGCGAAGACGACGCGACGGAATCGCTTCGCGACGTCGAGAACGCCGCCACCGCGCGCGCCGTCGCCGCCGCGCCGTTCGGCGGAACGCCCGAGCGTTTTTTTTTTCTTTTCGCGCTTCGCGCGTCGCGAAACGTTTTTCGAGCGCGCGCGGACGCGACGCGGGTGGGCCCATCACGGGTGTTCCGGTTCCCTCTGGTACGAGCCTCTGTCTCTGGAGAAGTCCTCCGCGGCGGGATTGAACGATTCGCGCGGCGACCGTATGCCGAGCGCTTCCGGTCCGGAGCCGTACTCCGTGGCGCCGTAATACTTCAGGACGTCCTCCGGGTATATGCCCTTCTCCGTGGTCAGGCCGTACTTGCCCATGGCGCGCGCGTACGACAGCGCGGTCCAGTCCTTCGGCGTCCTGGCGTCCAAGTCGACGCCGTACTCGATGAGCAGCTTGATGAGCTCGATCCCGCCGTCGATCCCCCAGAACAACGTCAGGTCCCCGCCGCCGTTCATGAAGTTGGGATCGGCGCCGGAGCGCAGCAAAGCTTTGGCGGCGTCGAGGCGGCCGCGGTGGCACGTGGACATTAAAGGCGTGTACCCCTCGGGGCAGCCGTACGCGCGCCCGAACACGAAGTTCACGTCCGCACCCTCCTCGATCTTCTTGTAGATCAAGCGGACGTCGTTCTGATGGACGTGACGCGTGGAACGACGTCGTCGCGACGCGTCAGCGAAGCGGAGAGGGTGCGGAAAAGAAGGCGCGCGCGAAGGACGCGTCGGGCGTGACGCTTCTCGCGAAAAAAAAAATCCGGCGGTTCGGCTTCAAAACGGCGCGTTCGATCGACGTCTGGCGTGACCCGGTGGCGAGGCGTACCTTGACGATGGCGTTCAGGAGCTCTTCGGTCTCGCGGCTCGCCTTGACGGCGTCGTGCCCTTTGGCGTGCGGGTCGTAGTCGGGGTGGTGCGAGCCTTTGCCTCCGTCCCACTGCGGCGGGGGGGTCGGGTCAGGAACGAACGCGACGGTCGGGGTTCGGCGTTCCCGAGGCGCGTCGACGTGCCGTGCATCACGCGACACGCGGGGAACGCACCTGCGCGGCGTAGGCCTCCTCCATGTCGGCCTGCCGCTTCTGCATGATCTTCTCCTGTGCGTTTCAAACGGCGCGAAGTAAGCGGGGAGGCGCGGTGGGTCAGCCGGTGGTGGAGCGGATGGGAGGCGCGCGACGCGCTTGTTCGCTCGGGAGGCGAACCGACCCGAGCCGCGAGACATCGCGGTTTTCGCGCGAGGGACGAAGAGGTGTCGATCGCGCGCACGGGGGCAACGAGGCGCACCATCTGCGACATCGTCGCGGTCGCTGTTAGGGTCGAGGGACGCCCGGGTGCGCGAGCAACGTGGGCGCGCGTGAGCGAGTGCGCGCGTCGTGCCTCGACGGAACGTTTTTCTCCTTCTCGGGGTTGCGAAAACACGAAACACGTGTATCGATCGAGTTTCGGTTTCGACGAAAACGCGTCTCTGTTCGCTGTTCACTACAGGTTGAATCACCTCCTAATGGTATCCGTTTTCGCCCGGCTCGGGCCTCAGGCCGAACACCGCCTCGTGGTCCGCGCACCGCCCGTTCACGCGGTGCAGCGCGTCCCTCCACAGCGTGGCGTCCGCCCACCGCTCTTCCGACACGGCGCGCTCGAGCGCCGCGACCGCGCGGCCCGGAGACGCGCGCGTCGACGACGCGCGGCGAGGATCTTCGGCCGAGCGCGCGCAATCGTCGATCTCCGCCGCTCGCGCCGCGACCGTCTCGTCCAGCGCTCGTACGTGCTCGGCGTACGCGTCCGCGTCGGACGCGGCGCGCGCCACGCGCTGCGCCCAGCGCCTCACCAGCGTTTTCGCGTCCGGGTCCGCGTCGCGAAACGAAAACGCCTCGTCCGAGTCCAGCATGAGCGTCGCCGCGGCGACGTGTTTCGGCGCCGGCGACTGGCGCGCGCGCGACAGGTAGCGCCGCCGCGCCGTCGCCGCGGCGACGCTCATCCTCTGCGCCACCACGCAATCCAGCGACCGCCGGTCGAGCGCCGTGACGTGTCCGACGTCACCCTGCGATCGTATGAGCGCGTTCGTCGCGAGCCCGCCGCGCTTTCCAGTCAGACGGCGCAGCGCGTTGTCGGAGCGCCTCGGGGGACCGGCTTTCTTCTTCCCCGAAGAAAACGGCGAAGCGCCTCCGTCTCCGCGCGACGCGAAACCTTCTTTTCCCCCGGCGAGCCCCGCCCTACCCTCCGCGCCCGCGCGGCTTTGCCTGGCTCTCCGGTACCAGTCCGCCCACGCGCGCGCGGCGGCGCGGAAGAACACCACGGGCCCGCCCAGGAGCGCTTCGCCGAGGTCCAGTCGCGATCCGGCCGAGGGGTCGGGTCCGCGCGGCGCGAAATCGGACCCGCCGAACGGGACGCCGCGGGCGTTCTTCTCGATCAGGCTCTGCAGGCGGGGCATCTCCGGTCCTCGAGAGGCGTCGGCGTCGGCGACGCTCGCGGCGACGCCGCGCAGGAACGACTCGAACATGGCGCCGATCGCGTTTTCGTCTTCCGGGTCGGGCTCGAACCGCGTATCGCGCGATGTCCGTCCGTCGCCTCCGCCGTCTCGTCGCGAACGTTTCTCCGGCGAGTCTCCCATCCGGCGCACGGACCGGAACGAGGGCCGCCACGCGTCCGGCGCGAGCCCCGCGGTGTCGGCGACGTCGCGCGAGACGAACATCGGAAGCATCCGGCTCGACGCCGCGCACAACGCCAGGAAGCTCTCCAGGTTGACGATCCGCGACTCGTAAACGCTCGTCGCGCGAACGTCGCCGTCCGGTCCGACGGCTTTTTTTTCCGAGGGGCCGAGCCACGCCGCCGTCTGGAAGCGTACTTCCCGCGGGCGCGTTTCCGAGGCGCGCGGGGAAAGGCACGACTCGCGGCTCGCGTCTTCGGATCGATGATTCGCCGTTTCCGACACGTCCTCGCTTTGAGGCGCGTCGCACTCGACCGACGCTTCGTCTCGAGGCGTCGCGTACAGCGTCGCGGCGAGTCGCGCGGACGCCGAGACGCGCCGGTCGCTTTTTTGTTCGAAGCGATCCGTCGAGCGATCCGCCCCGGAGAAGTCCACGACGAGGTACGCCGACTCGACGCGGTCCTCGAGCGCGTCAAGCATGTCGTCCACGTCGCGAGGCTCGACGATGTCGAGTCCAGGAGGAAGCCCCGGAGAGAGGCGCTCATCAGCATCCGCGGAATCGCCGCCGAGTTCGTCGTCGAGGTCGTCGAAGTCGTCACACGCGAACCCGTCCTCCGCGGCGCGCGTCTCGAGGCGCCTCCGCGCCGTCTCCAGCGCGCGGCTCGCCGGGCCGAGCGTCGAGTCATCACGCCCACGAGACGCATAGCGGGACTCAAACACGCCAAAGTCGAAGTCGACGTCTTGGTGCATCCCCGCACCCGAGCGGTCGCCGCCGTACGCAGTGAACGCCGAGGCGTCCGAGACGGCGGACGAAAAGCGCGTCGTCTCTTTTCGTTCTTCTTTTTTCTCCGGCCGCATGCAGTTGTTGAGGTACTCGAAGCACATCCCCAGCGGGTCGCGTCGCGGGTGCGCGGGCGCGGGCGGCCACGGTCGCGACGCCAACAACGCGCGCGAGGATGCTGTGCGCTCGCCGTCGCCGAACGGCCGCGCGACGTCGCGCGAAATCGGGCGCGGCGCGCGCGGCGGCGCGTCGAAGCGAAACGGCCGGCGATGCGCGTCGGGGACGGACGGCTCGCGGCGCTCGTCGTTCGCGCGGCGGCGATCCGCGTCCGCGGCCACGCCGTGCGTCGTCGCGCGTCGGGTCGCGCCAATCCCGGGTGGTTCGAACGCATGCGCTCGCTCCGCGGGCTCGAGCGACGCGCTCGCGACCAGGGGCAAAAGCCTGTCCCGCCCGTCCGTCACGGTGCGCAGCACCGCGGTGAGCACGCGGACGGTCTCGGCGGGCTCGCCGCCCGCGGCGCGAAAGTTCTCGGACGCGCGCGCGCTCGCCGCGTCCCGGGGCGGCTCGAACGGCGCGTCGTCCAGGAGCACCGAGTCGACGACGACGCGGATCCACGACGCATCAGGGGCGGGGGGGCAGCGGTGGACGCGGCGCGCGCGAGCGACGGAATCGGTGAGGGTCTCGGGGAGGCTCGCGGAGTCTTCGCTCGAGCCTTCGCGAACGTCCAAGACGTCTCCCTCCTCGCGCACGCCGCGCGGCGCGCCGCCGCGCGCGCGGACGCCGCGCGCGCGCGGTACGTCGCCGGTTCCCGGGGCGATCCCCCGACATGAAGGGGGCTCGACGCGTCGAATGCCGACGCGCGAGAGGGCGACCGCGGCCATGCCCGAGACAGCTTCGTGTCGTGACCCGACCGCGCGAGCGCGTGTGCGCGGAGGACCGGCGGCGGCGCGAGCCACGACTGCAGAACGCCTCTCGTTCTCTCGGACGCGACGACGCGAGAAAAGCCACGACTGGAAGTGGCGCGTCGTCTCAGACTCCACGCCGCCGGAGCGCCCGAGGGACTCGGGGTGGTCGAGCTCGGAGCATGAGGAACAAGCGGAAGCGGTGTCGGCATGGCAAGGGGAAGGGCGACTGCGCGGAGTGTGACCCCTGCCCCCATGGGAAGGTGAAACGCTTCTGCGCGGACTGCAACCCCTGCCCGCACCGCAAGCGGAAAAGCAACTGCGCGGACTGCAACCCCTGCCCGCATGGGAAGCTGAAACACAACTGCGTGGACTGCAACCCCTGCCCGCATGGCAAGCTGAAACACTTATGCGCGGACTGCAAACCCTGCCCGCATGGGAAGCGGAAAAGCAACTGCGCGGACTGCAACCCGTGCCCGCATGGGAAGCTGAAAAACAACTGCGCGGACTGCAGCGGCTGCCCGCATGGCAAGCTGAAACGCTTCTGCGCGGACTGCAACCCGTGCCCGCATGGCAAGCTGAAAAACAACTGCGCGAACTGCAACCCCTGTCCGCATGGCAAGCGAAAAGACAACTGCGCGGACTGCAACCGCTGCCCGCACGAGAAGCACAAATACAGGTGCGTGGCCTGCAAAGCGGCTCGCGCGGGTCAGCCTGCTCCGCCCGAGGTCAAGCCCGACCCCGAGGTTAAGCCCGACCCTGAGGTCAAGCCCGACCCCGAGGTCAAGCCCGACCCCGAGATCAAGCCCGACCCCGAGGTCAAGCAGGAACCGTTCACCATCC
>MDSV01151027.1_pt1 | contig 15894 bp, 9 predicted proteins | sample 810851 | NCBI WGS metagenome assembly MDSV01 (sample SAMN05326640, study PRJNA326480) | marine metagenome | isolation source: seawater | place: Atlantic Ocean: North East | collected 2012
CTAATTAATTCTGAAGAAAATAAAAATAATTCAGGAAATAAAATGAGGGATTTAAGTAATAATTTGTCTATTTCACAAAAACTAAGGCCGATTGGACAAACGGGATTAGAACAATTTAATTTGAAATCGGAAGAAGAATAATGCTAACTTCCAATCACTATTACTCTAGTTTTTAATTGAGCAAAACGATCTCGATGATGACCCAAAGCAAAAGCAACTAATTCAGCTAAATGTATTACTGGCATAGATGTGTCTTTTCCTGTAATCCTACCTGCTTTAACCTGGTAAGTATCTAAATTTGAATGTGATAAGGTACAAGCACTAACCATTAATTGTGCCCCATTTTCTTTTGCATCATTAAGTACTGCAGCAGTCATCCTTAGAGTACTAGATTGATTTGTCAATAATGAGGGGGCACCAACACTTTGACATTTTAAATCATAATCAATTGGAATACCTCCTAATGCAGTGATTAGTTGTTCTAAATATTGGGGATTAAATACCTGATCTTCTGAACTTGCACCTTTTTTTTGCATATTTGGCCCATAATAACCTGCAACTTTTAATTCAAGTGGGTTTTTTACTAATGATTTTATTTTATCTAATCCTATTTCTTCCACTAAAACATGAAGTAAGTGCTTTGATTTTGATTCTCCTGTAAATTCAACACCTGAAACTTGAGAAAGTGTGCTATTAATTTTTGAGTTTAGGGGGATGTCATTATTCATTACATCAATTGTATCGCAATGAATACCGTGAGATGTTGCACAAGTAGTCATTAGATCAAGTCCTTTTTCTTCGGCTAATGCCATATTTCTTGCTACTAAGGTATGTTGTAATATCGTTGATGCTTGAGAAAGAATATTTCCTCCATCTGATGTGGCTTTTGGTATTTCTATTAATTCAATTCCTAATGTTGAACATAATGGCTGTATGCAATCTTCAACCTCTATTGAAGCAGCTCTAGCAACATTACCCGGATAATAAGCAAATTTAACCATATTAATCACTCAAAACCTCTTGTCTAATTTATTAAATAAATTTGCTACTTCATGATGTGAATCAACTTTAGAATTAATCATCGGAGGGATTTTTCCAATTCCAGCTGGGGGTGCGAGTAATGGAAATATGCTCCTAAATGGTTTTGCACCAGTCCTAGTAAATCCAAGCATCATCCTCATAGAAACTCCTGAAAATAGATTTGATACTAATCCCAAGGGACCTAAAACTTGCCTATACAATGTTGTTTCATTTACTTTACCAGACCATTTTACTGAAAGTCCATACCATTTCACTAAACGTCCATGTTTTCCAGAAAAGCCTTTTTTCCTAATTAATTCTGCACGGCATTCATTAAAGGAATTAGAGATCTTTTTACCAAAATCTCCCTGCCTTCCGAAGGAACTACAATCCGATTCATTCCAAGCACCTCCGTCATTCTGAAGTAAATTAATACTTAATTGCCTTGCTTTTTCTGAATATCTTTCATCGTTTACTCTTTTCCATGCATGCATTACCAATGCGGGACCAATATATTCAGAATCATAAGGCAAGGTATCAGAAAATGAATGTAGTAATTGAGGACTATCTATATCTCCTAATTCATGTAACTCTGTAGCTTTTGAAGCATCCATAGTTCCAATAGTGGTTCCCGAAACTGTATTTACGCCAGATCTAGTTGCTGGCATCATCCAGGGGGTTGATTTTCTTCTATGGCCGTCATAATTTTTGGTACTTATAACTAAATCCTTTACAATTTCATATCCAGTTAAAGGTTCTATCTTAAGTTCGTGCCCACATAATTCTACTATATCCAATAACCTTGTTCTATCTGCTCTTACAACCGCACCATTCACAATAATGCCAGATAATGGGCCACATCCTCTAAAAGAAAGTGTTGGATCGAAAGTTGATTTTATTGAATTTAATGCATCTAATACGGAGAAATGGCCTGGCATTTTGCATTCATATGTGTCCCACCCTTTTTCTATCAATAGAGGATTATAACGGAAAATTTTGAATGCTAATTGGATTGTTTCTGCTGTTAAATTTGCATCATCCGTGGATGATTCTTCTGCCTTTGATTCTTCTACTACTTCTGCAACTACTTCTGCAACTGAACTCCCTACAGAAGAAATTGCTGGCAAAGCACCAGCAGCCCATGCAGCATAAGTATCATCAAAATCAACATCACAATCTTGCCTTGGGAAAACCCTTTTTGCCCCTAATTCCTCTAATTTTAAGTCCCAATCCTTACCCGACTGACAAAAGAATTCGTAACTTGTATCTCCAAGGGAACAAACTGAAAAATATGTGTTTTCCATTTTTGGTACTCCTTCTGCATTAATTGAATCCCATAATGCTTCAGCGGAATCTGGCATTTCCCCCTCTCCCCAGGTACTACAAATAATCAATATTCTCTCTGAAGATGCCATCATTTCAACAGATGCTGCATCCATATCAAGTACTGTCGGCGTTAAATTATGAGAGGTTGCAGATTTAGCTAATTGGGATGCTAAATCTTCTGAATTACCAGATTGTGTTCCGAAAAGAATCAACACTGGTTTCGACATTAAATCACCGTCCGACTTTGACTGGACATTATGTGCCACATGAGTGCGATTCTTGAATATAACGCAGACTACAGAAAATAAATCTGCAATACTAGTAACCCATCATAGCATCCATATCTCCGCCAGAAGCGGATTTTGCAGAAATTACGTCATCAATCCGAAGTATCATAGTTGCTGTTTCTGTTGCTGATTGAATTGCTTGTTCTACTACCCTTTGAGGTTCTACAACATTTGCAGCAAGCATATCTTTTACGCCGCCTTCGTAAACATTTACTCCATAATTTCTTTTTCCTTCAGCATGAGCTTTTCTAAGGTCAATTATTGTATTTACTGGATCTAAGCCTGCATTTTCTGCAAGTGTGCGTGGGATTACTTCCAATGCTCCAGCAAATGCTTCAATTGCCATTTGTTCTCGCCCACCGACTCCTTCTGCAAAATTACGTAAATCTCTAGATAAGGCCGCAAGTACTGAACCTCCTCCAGTCAATACTGTACCATCTTCCCAAGCTACGCTTACTACACCAACTGCGTCATCAAAAGCACGTCTTATTTCATCAACAACATGCTCAGTTCCTCCTCTTAACAGCACACTAACTGATTTAGCTGAGTCACAACCAGTAATAAATATCATATCAGAATCTCCAATTTTCTTTTCTTCTACCTTCGAAGCATGACCTAATTCATCAGAATTTAAATCATCAATATTTGTAATTATAGATGCCCCTGTTGCTTTTGATAATGCTTCCATATCGCTCTTTTTTGCCCTTCTAACTGCAAAAATGCCTGCTTTTGCCATATAATGTTGTGCTAGATCATCAATTCCTTTTTGACATACAACAACATTTGCACCACTAGAGTGTATTTTTTCAACCAGGCCTTTTAGATATCCTTCTTCTTCATCTAAAAATGATGCTAATTGATTTGGGTTTGTAATCTGAATCTTTGCATCTACTTCTGTTTTCTTAACTTCAATAGCAGAATTGATTAGTGCTATTGATGCCGAATTTACACTCCTTGGCATTCCTGAATGTACTCTTTCTTTATCTAGAAGTATTCCATCAATTAATGTAGAATCTCTAATTGAGCCTCCTTGTTTCTTTTGCACCTTTATGTCATCAAGATCAACATAACGTTCACCATCATCTTCACCGCCAACACATATTACTGCTCTAACGCAGATATCTGAAAGAAATTCTCTTACTGCCCCTGCACTCTTTCCTGTAAGTGCTGTTTTTGCAACTTCATTAAGCATTTTTGATTGTTCAGAATCAACATCTATTCCATGTTCTGAAAGTATATCCATGGCCTTTTCAGCCGCCAATCTAAATCCTTCACAAATTACAGTAGGGTGTACATTTTGCTCAATTAAATCTTCACTTCTTTTCAACAGTTCTCCTGCCAAAACAACCGCAGTGGTTGTTCCATCATAGCAATGCTGTTCTTGTGTTTTTGCAACTTCAATTATCATTTTTGCTGCAGGATGTTCAATATCCATTTCTTTTAATATTGTTGCACCATCATTAGTAATTACTACATCTCCCATAGAATCAACAAGCATCTTGTCCATACCTTTGGGTCCAAGCGTACTCCTAACTGAATTTGCCACTGCTTTCGCTGCTGCAATATTGTTACTTTGTGCCGTTTTCCCTCTTGTTTGAGATGTTCCTTCTTTCAATATGAAAATTGGTGCTTGCCCTTGTCCTTGTGCTCCTGAATTCATTTCATCACCTTGGTTAATGCGTTACTCCCGCGGGTAGCCGAAACCTCCATTGATTTTAACGCAGCGGTTTAGATGGATGAATTATTTTTGCTGGTCTAACCATTGTTGACCATAATGTTTCCATTGCTCCATTGACCATCCTTCTGGCAATCCAGAAACGGGCAATGGAGGATATGTTTCATCTACTACACCCGCTACAACATTGTTTTCTTGAGGTAAATCTGGAGCCGTTTTTTCAACTTCAATTGAATCTACACCACCTAAAAGTATACTTGCCGAAGGTACTGAGCGCCCATCAGCGCCAAACTGGCTTGTTATTCCAGAATCATAATTATACAATTCTTCATCATCTTCCTTAGAAAATTCTCTCCAAAGAACAAATAATAATCCTCCAAGAATCCCTACGAGCAATACAATAGAAATTCCATTAAATAAAATGCTACTAAATTCACTAGAGCTTTCATCCACTTCTGAATTTAATGATTCACGCATCAATTCTACTCTTAATATCAAAGGAGAAACGTCAAGATCGGATTCAACCCAAATTGTCAAATTAACCATATATGTATCACTAGGTAATGAAAGAAGTGTTGAACGTGGGACACTTATTTTCAATGCAATGTCCTCATTATCATTATCTCGAACATTAAAAGCACTTGTATACTCATCTACCTGAATTCCAAAATAACTAGCTGAAATCTTATCATCAAAATCAATTCTGATTTCTTGTTCTGTGTAATGTTTGTTGAAAACTTGTAAATTTAAATAATAATCTCCATTTTCATCAACATGTAACACATACACTCTTCCTGGTTCTTCAGTATCAAGATCAATATCTAAATCCTCGGAAGAAAGTAGTAATTTTATCCAACCTAAATTACCTACAATAAATTTCGCATTTCCTGTAGACATCACATTTTCATTATTACTACTTTTTGCAATTACTCCTAAATTAAAATCTCCTTCTGCCAACGTATCAAAAGTGAATGAAACTGTCACATTAAACGATGCCCCTGGTTGAATCAATGGTGTTTTCCCACCATCCATTCCAATTGATTCAACATAAGCATCCATTCCTATTTGCGTATCTAATTCAATGAGATATTGATCTTCAATATTCCCTGTATTATTAATTTGAAATGTAATTGATTCTACTTGTTGCCCACCACGATAGCTTTGTTCTCTTAAATCTCTACTTTCAACTTCTACTTTTCTCGTGTCTTCAACTGTAATTGTGAAATATAATTGCCCATTGTAATTTTGATCATTTACTGATGTCGCAGACAAGATTAATGTATAATCTCCAGGGCTAATTCCTTCGGTCATAGGTAAAATGATGTTAACTCCTGATGATTCTAAACCATAAGCAGCGAGTGGTTGAGTTTGTGTTGAGGATAATTCTGCACCTAAAGACCAAGCATCACCTAATAATTCCAAATTAAATACTTCTAAGGTATTTCCGTTATTTAGTAAAGTTACAGGTATTAACTCCTGCACCCCATCTGCAGGAGTGCTTAATGATTGAGATTCTGTACTCATTTGCAAATCATACTGTGTCCTTACCTCAATAGCCAATGGGAATGTTGCTTGCGTAGATGTCCCTTCAATTCCATTTACCTGCAATTCAATATCAAAAACTCCTGGAAATGTTTCTAAAGGTGCAAATAATTCTATGGATAAATCAGCTGATTCTCCTTTAGCTAATTCTATTGATTGAAATCCGTTATTGTCTCTTGGTATCTCATTACCAAACATATCATTGTAAGAAATTGATAACCATGGAAGCCATTGAGGTCTTTCATTAGGAAATGCTCCAGTCAATGCAAATTTACCATTTTTATTTCCAGTATTCGTTACTTGAACATCTACAATCCCAGACTCACCAGGGAAAAATGAAAATGCAGGATTCGGTGCATCAGACCAAATACGAGCATTGTCATGGTAGCCAACAGAAATAGGAATTGAAGTAAAATAATGATCTTCAAGAGTATATGAACCAATAACTGAAATATTCAACAATGCAATATCATTTGGATTAGTCACTTCTGCTGCAGGTATTATAGATTGATTAATCCAAAATGTTGCAGCATCATCTGGAGGAATTATTACAAATACCTGAGAGCCGTATGTCGATGAAAGACTATGATCAATTCTTGGATCAAACCATGAATCATTATTATTGTTGCTTAATACACTAACATGTGCATCTCGATATCCATTATTATGAATTAAACATTCCATACCTGGAGGGTTAGGGTCATCTGGAATTACACTAAAACCTAAATCCGGATATTGCCCTATGGACACATCATAACAATCTACATCAAGAGTGAATCTAGAAACATTTTCAATGGCGAAAATAGCAAAATCATCTACATGATATCCAGGAGTTGCTACAGAATTATCACTTTCAAAAATAAAGCCAACATGCCATTCTAATTTATTCATTTCTTCATCGGAAACTTTCCAATAGATTTGAGACCATTGAGAATTAGTACTACTTACGCCTTCAATCTCTTTTACCAACGTTTGGATATTTCCTCCGCCCGCTTGCCATAACTCAAGCCCTACTTTATCTCCTGTACCAATACTGCCCCATGCCTGTGTTGCAATATCTAAAGATACATATTGACTACCATCTAATTTGGCCCTACACCATGGCCAGAAATAAGAACCATCTCCATCCCATCCAAACTCATTAGAACTTCTAACTCCCAATACTTCTCCACAGCCAGATTGCCCATCTGTAGGAAAACCCCATACCAGTCTATCATATGCATTTCCAGGATAATTATTTCCAGGCGTTGAATGACGATAACTATCAGAACCAACAATACCAGTATTCTCTTCTAATTGCCAGGAACCTTTTCCAATAGCATCTGGACCATCTGCAGTGTCTTTAGAATACTTGTAAGCACGCATTGCAAAGTAAGACGCCGTCTCACTGGTGTCATCAAGTTGATCCCTCCAAATAGCCACAGGCATTTCAATTTCCATGACATTGTTAGAAGTATCTGTATCTGTATCAATATTATCATTAGAGATTGTAACTCTTATTGTGTAACCACCAGATAATGCGCCATTGTCAAGATAACTATGAGCTGCTTCGGGGGTCCACTTAACTGTTGTAGTATTACGCATTCCTCTTGTCATATATTCTGTATAAGAATCACTCCATTCAAGATAACCTATTGGGTGGTAAGCCTCAACTAGTACATATGCTGTAGAAAATTGGCCTAGAGATCCTGCATTTTGAAAGATAGTTACATCAATATCTACCGATACCCCCCTAATTACAAAATTTACAACTGATTTATCTGGTTCAGTCCAATTTTCCACTGGGCTTGATGCATTTCCAAAAGATACCGATTCAACAAGGTAATCTACCGTAACACGCCCTTCTACTCCAGAATCTGAATGATTTAATTCTAATTCTTCTGTGATTATTACTAAGGGGCTTGAAACCATTAACAACGCAATAACGATGAAAGTAAGTACACGGCTATCTAACACTGCCATGTACCTGCCAATAGGAGGAAGGTAAAAAGTTTGATTAGTATACAATACAAAAAATCTCCCGCAAAAAATAACTATTCTCAAAAATACATATATTTCAATTATTTAAGTAAAAAGCAAATATGTATAACTCGCAGAAGGCTATTGTGGGAACAAAAAACCTACTACCTCGTATTTGGTTAACACTTGTTGCAATTGGTCAAATTGTAATCACTCCAATTGTTGCATTTACAATTACATATATGTTTGATTTTACTATCCAATTTGAACCATTTGTATTTTCAGTAGAAATCAGAAATGATTTATTTCGTTGGATTATTGGAGCCTCATTTTATTCGGGATTAACCGCTCTTGCTTTGGCTCTAATTGTTGGTGGTTTTTCTCCAAACATGGTTGTAAAACGTGGAGGGTGGCTCTCATCATTAAATTTATCAAATAAACCTCGTAATGCTGACCTAATTTCCAGAGCAAAACTAAGGCATAAAAACTCACCATATGGGCAAATGATTAAATTGATTTCAGATCAACATGGCGATGGAAAAAGTATTATTGCGATTTTTGGAGGGCTTCAAATGCTTGCAATTCCATTTCAATTTGTTGTGGTAGTAATTCCATGGATTATCTTAATGATTATTTTGCCTTGGGCAGAAGAGGGTCAATTATTAGAACTGGTAATTGTATCATACCTTGCAGTATTAATTATATCATTGAGAATTTTTCCAGCAATTGCTACAAGATTCATAGGTGTTGCAACTTTTGCTAGAAGATGGCTAGTTTCTATGACGAAATTATCAATTTTTTTCCCAATACTTGTATTATGGATGCTAGGAAGATTAGCTACAGTCCTCGTAGTAGGAATGCTTGGAAGTAGCATAGACATTACAACAGAACAAGATTTCATCATAAGTTTAATGGGAGGTGCAACAGTACCACAAAATTCATTTTTAGATTTAATGACTGCTTTATCAGTACTTCCTCTTGCCGCATTTACTACACTTGCTGTACTAGGTGGGGCAAACAAAGGTTTACCTCAATGGCTTAAAGTTGATGATGATTGGATAAGGCCAGATAAACCAGAACCAATTCCAGAGGTTAAAGATTTGTTAGACGAATGGTGATTCTAAATTAATTTGATATTCATTCATTCTCTTTTAATGACAATAAAGGCCTACTATCCAACAATAAGATCCTTATACTCCCCTTAAAGAAACCATCTTCTCTAATTCTTCCCAAATCAGGCCTTGGATGATTCAAGAGTATCCTATGACAATTTGAACACCTAACAGAAGAAACTTCCCATTGTGGATTTATTTCTTCACAACAAATTAATGCATTATCAATTTCTATGCCTTCATCTACTAAAACATCTTTCAATTTGGTGCTATTTATTAATAAATTTAAATCAAAAATCAAACTTAATGAATAAGGATAATTGTATTTTTTTTGGACGCTATCTGGCAATAATCTTGAAATTATAGTCCAACCGCTAGCTAAAAACATCCCGAATCCCATTGGAGAATCTGCCCATGTAATCATAATCCATCCAAATATAAGTGAGGGTAATGTAAAAAATAATGACATCCAATATAATCTTCTCATATTAAGTATCCTTACCAATAATTCAGATGTTATCGGTATCGGTTCTGGATGGGAGGGAAATATTAAATTTTGAGATTTTGATCTAGTAAAAAACATAATGGGAACTCTAGGGATTATATGTCCAATAAGTCCACCCAAAATTAACCAGAAAATTCCAGAAATTAATGTGCTCATATTGAGCTCTCCTATTTTGTAAGTTTTTGAAGTACTGCCTCTACTTTATCCATTCCTCTTGAGATATCTTCTCTAGATATTGTATAAGCAAACCTAAGATGTCCCTCACCAGATTCTCCAAATGCAGTTCCTGGTGAGCAAAGCACTCCTCCTTTTAGTAACTCAATCGCTAATTCTTCAGAATTCATTCCATTTATCGACACCTTTGGAAACACATAAAATGCACCTTTAGGCACATGACAAGAAACTCCAGGCATATTATTGAGTCTTTCACAAATTAAATCCCTTCTTTTCTTAAATTCAAATGCCATCTCGTTTGGATATTCACTTGCATGTTCAAATGCTGCTAAAACCGCATATTGCATACCATCGTTTGAACATGCAGCTAAATAATATTGTAACTTAACTACTTGTTCCATTGCTTCAAGATTCGGAGATAAGATATAGCCAATCCTCCATCCAGTCATAGCAAATGTTTTTGAAAAAGAATTTACCAATAACACTCTATCGTAATCTGTTCCAATAAAAGAAATATGTTCACCTTCGTAAATTATTCTATCATAGACTTCATCAGTTATAATCCAAAGGTTATGTTTTTTTGCAAAATTCAAAAGAACATCTCTCTGTTCAATTGTAAGCATAGCGCCTGTTGGATTTGAAGGGAAATTGTATAAAATTGCTTTTGTATTTTCATCTACTAATTCTTCTAAATCTTCAATTGAAGGAATAAATTCATTTTCAAACATACAAGGGTAATATCTTGCCTCTCCTCCAGTCAAAACTACATCTGGACCATATAAGGGGAAGTATGGTTCTGGAAGTAACACATTATTTCCAGATTCAACCAATGCCATAAAACAATTGAAAAGTGCATTTGTTCCTGACATTGTCATACATACATTTTGTTCATTTAAATTAGAATCATAATCAGACCACGATTCTGCAATTTTCTTTCTTAATTCGGGCAACCCTGCGGTTGTAGTGTATTTATTACGGCCGTCTAACATTGCTTTATGAAATTCTTCAATTGCAAGAGGTGGTGGCTGGAAATCAGGTTCTCCTAATCCGAATGATATGACATCGTCTCCTGCCATATCAAACATTTTACGAACGCCAGTAGGCTGAATTGCTAAAACTCTTTTTGTAAAATCCCGACTCAGAAATACTCACCACCGGAACGCATCCGTACCATCGGAGGTGGCTTCTACACTTGAAACTCTCGCGCGGAAATAATTCAAGATTATTCATTAACTCGGGTGATTCTTCTCAAAATCTTCCACTACATCTAATAATTCCGCATCTAATACTTTTTTATCTGAATCATTGTCTTGTGGGATTGACTCTTGAAAAGAGGGTAATAATTCTGGTTGTCTTATCTGAGACATAAACATTACAAGTAAAAAGCCAGTAATAATGATAAGTGAAATAATAATGAAAATATTTATTTCTCCACTAGAATCATCAGAAACACCTGTTCCCCGTATTGTTAAAACACTCAAAAGAGAATATTGATTAGTTGTATCTCCTGCTCCAACACTTCTAATTTGTATTGTGTGATTTTTATCAGACAATACGCCAGGATCTAATTGTATTGACCAATTAAAAGGGGCATTTTGATTTGTTTCATTAACTTCTTCGTAAGTTGCTTGATACCAAGCACCACCATCAATATTGTATTCTATTGCGGAAACCTCTCCTTGCTGTGCCCAAGCAATACCACTAATCATTGTAGATGAGTTTTGTAAGTCCTCTGTAAATGAAGTAATATGCAACTGTAAATAAGGTGAATAATTTTCCATTGCCATACCAGAATTTTGTAAATCAAAAGACAATTTAACAGCGGCATGTGCATCAACCATTCCCCATCCAAAGTCCTCATTCCAAAAAGGATCAATACTAGTATCGAATGGTTCCCCTCTTCTTTCTGCAGTTTGTTTTAGAATCTCTTTAATTTGTAATGGATCTAAATCAGGATTCGCTTCCATCATTAGTGCAATTACTCCCGTTACTGCTGGTGTTGCATAAGAAGTACCACTTCCTCTGCCTGTATACGTGTTATCTGCTGCATCATCAATAATGTTAGAACATCCACCACTAGTTACACAACCTTCTGCTTGAATAATATTTGAACCTGGAGCACTAACTTCTGGTTTAAATTCGTCTAGAGGGTTATTATTTCCATTATCTTTTCTAGGCCCTCTACTCGAATAACCAGCAATTGTGTCATCTTCTCTATCAATCGTATTTTGGTCATCAGTTGCTCCAACTGTAATTGATAGGCTGCTGGAACCCATACCTGACAACCCATCATTATCTGGGCCATCATTTCCTGCTGCAACACTTACTGTGACGCCAACTTCCATTGCTTCATCAAGTAAACGACTGAACATATCTTCACCGTCACTTCCTCCATCTTCATGACTGGTAATTCCCCAAGATAATGAAATAATATCAATTCCATACAATGATTCATCTACACCTGGCCAAGCAGTATCTCTATTATCAATAATCCATTGGATTCCATTCATTGCAGATTCGTAAAAATCCTGAGAGATTACATAATTTTCAAAGGGTCCTGCTCCTACATCGGTTCCTATTCGAACATCTACAAGTGAAGCATCAGGAGCTGAACCATAAAAATCACTTTGTGAACCATCTGCCTCTATTCCTGTTGCTGCAGCCATACCCATACATGCGGTCCCATGTTGATTACCATCGTCAGGATCAAACGAGCCATCTGTTTCACGTCCACCTGCTAAAGCACAAGAGTGGAAATCAGAATGCATATAACAAACTGCATCATAACCAGCAACAAATTTTCCAGACAAACCAGGATGTTCATTATCTACACCTGTGTCTGTTAAAGCAATATTTACTCCCTTACCACTAACTCCAAGATCCCAAGCACCTACAGGATAAAATGTAGAATTTCTCGCTTTAACTGCTGGTGTTTGAATATCTCCATAAAATACAACCTCTCCATATCTTTCAACCATTACCACTCCATCAAGATTAGATAATTCAAGAATGTCGTTTGCATCGACAGTTCCGATTAATAATGCATCCACTTCAGGAACTTCTAAATTCACAGAATAACCCATTTCTTCAATTAATTGTATATCTGTACTTAGGGGCGTATGATCATATGAAAGTCCAATATTTACTGAACCTGAAACTGTTTCCAAGGAATCATGAATTTTATTTCTATTGTTGTCCAAACTAGTAGTTAACCACCAAGTAACTTCTTCGTATTTTTCATTAGACGTCTGAAATGGAATTTCTAATGTATGCCCTTCTGGCATTATTTGCCATTCTGGAATTTCTTTACTTACGGGTAATGCTGCTGCAATTGAAGGAAGTAACAGCAGGAATAAAATATTCATTGCAACAATGCCACGGCCCATGTACTAATCGCAGAGTTTCATGACTTCAAATTGACGGGTAGATGTTAACGCTTGTTATACATCGTTATAAGACCGTCATTACCCGACAGAGATTGGGCGCATAGTGTAGTGGATATCACGCTGGCCTTCTAAGCCGGCAACCGGGGTTCGAATCCCCGTGTGCCCGTATTGCCAAAATTAGGTATAGGTTTGCATGTTTTATGAGTGAGCAAACTCATATACAGGAAGTAAGTCGGCCACTCGTTACCATGAAGAGAGGTTCTCGTGCTTGGAAGAAAACTGGGAATCAAAGATGGAAATGGCGTAAGAAAAAACTACGCCGACGTAAAAGGGCTCGTAGAGAAGCAAAAGTCTGAATACGTCATTCTTTTTTTATATTCTATAATAATACACATACGTTGTGTTGATAAGCCGAGAACTACTCGGGTGTTCACCAATGGGGGTATAGTATAACCTGGTAGTATCGCGGGCTCCAGTTGCACGGGATTCGAACAGGAATGAAGACAGGAGGAAAGCTGCTTTGCTGATGACCAACTGGAGCGCTGACCTGTTTGATGACTGATTACGTAGAAGATATCCGCTGGTCTGGGTTCAAATCCCAGTGCCCCCACCATTTTAATTCAATAACAAGGAACATTTTGGACAAATTTTTGGTTTGATAAATGTATTTCTAGTCCATATATGATTACAACTAATACATTCCCAACTAAGCACATTAGTAGTTGAAATCATTATAGCCTGCAAATATCTTAAAACAATAGATTCTGATAAAGAAGGTGCTGGAGCAATTTCATTTGTTAAATCATCATGTATTTCAGAATGTTCAAACATCCCTGAAGCATGTAATATTTCATGTACTAATGTATGATTGAATAATTTTTCATCATCTATAAGAACGGGATGAAGTTTAATTTTTATTGCACCTAATGGTAAATTTAATCGCTTTTTACGATATATTTCATTATAATCTCCACTAAATCTTGTTACCCCTAATCTATTATCATGTGATGATAACCAAGATAATTCTAATTTTTCAAATAAAGTAGATATCTTTGGAAATTCATCCTTTGTAGAATTTACTATTTTTTCCTTAAGTTCATCAGAAATAATAGGAGGTTTTTCTGGCATAGGAATATTTTTCATATAATCTGTAAACTTTTCCAAATCAATTTTACTTGAACTATCCATCAATTCATCCCCGTATCAATTTTTGTCCAAACTCCATTTTCATCAATATTCCAATAATGCAAATTTCCATCCCTGTCATGATACCACCCCGTTTGGCCTTGTATTGTCCCTTCAGCAGCCAACATCACCCCTGTATCATTAGCAAAAACCTCTGCTGCATCAGAGGCATTCGTTTCTGAATCCAGAAGTTCCTTTAATGTGTCTAAATCTGTTTCCGAAGTCGTGGTTTCTTGATTTATCAGAACATCTAATTCTTGATGAGTTGGATCTATTCCTTTACCCTCTATATCAGGTTTGAACTTTTGTTCTTCTTTAGGTGTTAATTCTTCTAAAGACAAATCATTTTCATCGAAAATCATTTCAGGATTTATTGACGGTGAATCATCAAATCCCTCGACTGAAATAGTGTCTCTTCTCTTAATTAAAATTAAAGTAAACATCATAAATATTGCAATTACAATTATTATTAGGTTAAGACTTGAGCCAATCTTTGTTGCATGTTGTAATCCAGAAAAACCTTCACTTGTTAAATTGAAAACTTTATTCGTTTCGAAATTGTTTCCAGCATCATCTATAGCCCATACTGTAAATAACCAAGAGCCACTCTTCGTTTTATCATTCACTTGAAGTTTTATTTCAGTACCATTATCTAAGTTAAATCCTCCAATTCTTTCTGCTTCTATTCCTTCATGATAAGCTACAAAGCCCCATTCGACAATATCTTCTCCTGTAAACTTAGCAGTTGCGTCTAATAAACATGAAGGCAATTCAGTATTATCGAAAATTGTAGGTATTGGAACATCTGTACAATTACCATTAATTTGAATTATTATTATCGATGGTGAAATTGTATCTAATGTAAAATTTAATGTTATTTGCGCAGTATTACCTGCTAAATCTTCTGACCTAAGAGTAACTTCTTTTCCTCCTTCTGGCCCAGATAATGGCATACTAATCAAATATCTTCCTAATGAATTACATTCTACTTCTAAAAATTCAGATTCCAAAATTGCATTTACAAATAAACCTGGTTCACAATCTCCAGTAAGATCCAATAAATCATCAGATACTGAAATATCTTTTAAAGAAATGTCAGCATTTAATTTTGGTGATTCTGTATCTAGAATGACAGATAATTCATGTATTACATAACCATCTAAAGTCGAAACAAATATTCTCAAATTATTTATTCCTTCATCTAAATCAAAACTTACTGTTGTAAATTCATCAAAGGTTTCTTCTTGCTGCTGAACAACCCATGAATTTGAATATAATTTTGCCCAACTATAAGTTTGGTTGGGCCCCGAAAATATTTCTGCGCTCACTACTTTAGAATTGACGGTTTTTCCGTTCCAAGGTGCATATACATCTGTAAGATATACATCAGGTGATAAATATGATTCAGTACAATGTTCAGCAAAATTTTGTGCGGCATCTATTGCAAAAATACAAAATTCATGAACACCTGTTTCTGTTAACTCCAAATATAATTCATGAATTCCAAATCCATCTAATTCTGAAATTAAATCACCATTATGATAAACATATTGAGTAGATTGCTCATCAGTTTCCCAAGATAAAGTAAGATATTGATCTGATAAATTATTCTCAACAAAGTTTGGATATATCCACTCGACATGTGGTGGTGTTGTATCTAAATAGAGTGTTTTCGAAACATTATTCCAATTTCCAGCCCAATCTCTAGCATTCAAATCAAATA
>MDSV01096515.1_pt1 | contig 15892 bp, 18 predicted proteins | sample 810851 | NCBI WGS metagenome assembly MDSV01 (sample SAMN05326640, study PRJNA326480) | marine metagenome | isolation source: seawater | place: Atlantic Ocean: North East | collected 2012
CCCCCCTCGCCACCCCCCCCTTTCCAACCTCCACCCTCCCTACCACCGCCTTTAACACCACCCCCAAACCCACCTCCACAATTTCCACCGCCATTGCTCCCTCCACCATCGCCACCCCCTCCGATTTCGCCGCTGCCATCGCCCCCACCGCCATTCTCACCGCCATTTTCACCACTTCCGTCACCGCCACCGCCTTCACCACCCCCATTACCACCACCACCATCACCATCACCACCACCGCCACCCAGTATGCCTCCTCCATTGTCACCACCAATGTCGCCGGGATCAAGAGAAGATGGCATGGTCGTTTCACTGAATCTAATGGTTGACGCTACATTAGAAACGTTTGATACAAATTCGCAAAATGCCCTGATACAACAGCTTTCCAATAGACTTGGAGTAAATACGTCTTCAATCGAATTAAGTGTTGTATCAGGGTCACTAATGATTTATCTTAGGGTAACAACGTCCACTACATCAAGTGCACTCGATGTCAAATCAATTATTCAACGAGAAATTAATCTGGGTAGTTCGAACTCAACCTTCATGGGTCTTTCTCTGGTTACTGGAATCGTACCGGTGCTTACGACATCTGTCGTTATAATCTCGGCTCCTTCTCCACCACCCCCGACAAACCCACCAAAGGCGCCACCACCGAACACTCCTCCTTCACACCCACCCCCATGTACACCACCTCGTCACCCAGGATATAGAGATCCTCCTGGTACTCCTCCTCACCCACCAACCACGCCCCCACCATTGTATCCTCCCGAACACCCTCCTCCAATCTCTCCTCCACCCAGTGATCCACCAAATATCCCACCACCCCCTCCAAGCCTCCCACCTCCACAGCTTCCTCCTAATCAACCGCCACCGTCTCTTCCACCGCCATCTGTTCCACCTCCCTCCGCACCACCTCCGAGTACCCCTCCATCACCACCACCATCACTGCCCCCTCCAAGCCTTCCGCCTCCACAGCTTCCTCCTGGTCAACCACCGCCGTCTGTTCCACCGCCGTCTGTTCCACCTCCCTCCGCACCACCTCCGCGTATCCCTCCATCACCACCACCATCACTACCCCCTCCAAGCCTGCCTCCTTCGCAACCACCAACTTCACCTCCCCCAATCTCCCCACCTCCATCACCACCCCCTCACATAACATTATCAATCGACAACGGTCCAAATATCACAGCAACAATGACCAGTTTGCCACAATATGTGTCACAAAACCAATGGACTCGTATCACAATTCGTTCACAGTCAATACACATTGGTACAAGCCACAGTACATTCTTCTTTGGTTTAAACAACAATTGTGATTATAATGATGCTCGTGATGACGGTCGTTGGATGCTATTTGGTGAGAGCGAGGGGCGACCGATGCAAAGACTCTATCCTGTGACAGATATGTGGTATTATTTTTACAAGGCGGGAGAATTCGTGTTATGTGCAGTGCATCCTTCGTCTACACAAATAGAATATGCGTTGAACAGTACTGGACTTGCTGTTCAATGTAGAGAAGCAGCAATGGATTGCTTGTCACTTTGTATGGAACAAGGAGTTCTTTCCGCTTGCAAAAATCAATGCATAAATGAAGTAAACTGTGCGACGGTTAATACTACTACACTGGAGCATTCATCACCTATTACCTTTTCTAAGGTCAATGTATCGGCATGCGTTTCGATGGCGGTTGACTGTCTGTATGAATGTATAGAAGCATGTAATCCAGTACTCTATGGATCTTCATGCGTCTCAGACTGCAAAAATCAATGTACTGTGTTCTCTCAATCTAGGTGCTCATCTCTGCATCTTTTACAATTCAATCACGTCAACTTGCATGTTCTATCAGCACCGCCGTCTCCACCCCCTCCAATTACCCCCCCTCCACAACTCCCTCCTCTCCATCCACCTCCAATCTCTCCTTCACCATTTTCCCCATCCCCTTGCACACCACCTCCATGTACGCCCCCTATCCCGCCCAACCCTGTTTCACCTCCTTTTTTTCCACCGCCTCCTGCCTCGCCCCCGCAACCACTTCCACCCTTTCCAATATGTGATGGAGGATGGGCGCCAGGGCGTAATTTGTGTACACGCGAGTATACACCTCATTGGAAAGACAATTCTTGTGATATAAGACAAGACCCACAAACGAGAACAGATTGGTTCAAAAATCGACCTATTCACCAACCACCTACGGACTGGAACTTGTATCAAGAAACAGGTACAATGATATTGGGTTGCTGGTTTGTATTGTCCGGCCCTTCAACAAATGCAAAGTTCAAACTGACGGCATTTTTTCCCCCGTTGTATGAGGAAGAGTCGAGGATGGCTAAATTAGAATTGGCAAGCACTCACGAATCATCTGAAATCATACGATCAACATGCTACATGTACGCTTCGATTTGGGCGTGTACTTTTATTGTAGATGGGTTCCGTCATTCTGATGGACCGTGGAATTACACGGTTATATATCAAAGTCATGATTCTCCCAGTTTCGGGGTAAAATACACCTATGACGGTAACGTGCCGCTCCCGGTCGAAGATCCTGTGTTGATTGACGTTGGTTGTTTTGGAAAAGAGGTTACGAAAGACAAGTCGGATCTTGTCGCTGCAATATCGGCTTTAAGTCCGGATATTTTGTGGTTTTCCGGAGATCAGACATATGAACATGATAACCTGCAATATGGTGTTCTAGAACTTGTTTATACAACGGCCTCGTTGTCTCGTAACATACCCACATTGGTTTCTATTGACGATCACGATTATGGCTTGGGAAACGTGTATGGAGCGGGGACAAACCAAGTAACATCGTACCTTTCCGGTGAAGGGTACACGATTGGTTCGTATTGTGAGATGCGTGCCATTGAGCGTCTTTCGCTGGCTCACATGCCAGATCCAGCATTTCCAGATTTGCACCTTCTTCAAAGTGGAATGAAGGCCTGGTTTGGTGAATATTACTATTCGGACCGCATTTCATTTGCAATAATAGAATCCAGAAAGTTTAAAAAAAATCTTGACCCTGCATGCACGAATGTAGATACTTGCACCGACAATCAATACAATCGAGATGGTCCGCTTCTTGGAACAGAGCAAGAGATGTGGTTAGAAAACTGGGCCAAGAATAGAAGCGATCGGGTGAGGGTTGTATTGAGTGAGACCCCGATGGCAGCACTTGTAACCCACAGGACCCTTGCAGACAACAGAGTATCATACTACAACTGTATTGGATACGGAGGATCAAATCCATGCGACACGAATACTTTCGCCAATCAAGATTTCAATTCTTACCCGTCGGGTGGATTCCAACGTGCTATGAACATATTTGACAAATATGGCGTTGAGCTTATTCTAGCTGGAGATCAACATATTGGACTAGCTGTTAGGTACAACCAATACAATCAATCGAAGCCAAATGGAATTCTTGAGTGTACAGCACCTGCTGCAATAAATGATCAGTGGTGGAGGTTGAATTTAGAACCGGAGAGTATTGCCAACACTCAAGCGATTTATCGAGAACAGTGGGGTGAAACGACATACGAACTCCTGGCTCGTTGGAATGTGCATCCTGATATATACAGTGCGTATACAAGACCAATACTAACAAGCACACGTTCGTTTTCAGATTACGACAAACATCGCAGAGCTGATGGGTTTCTTGTGGCTCGCATCAACCCGTCTTTGAATTCATTTACGTGCGAAGCTCGTGGATATAGAACCGCCGATGCGAGACTCCATCCAGTGTGGACCATAACACGAGGCCTTACTGCAACACAACCATCACCTCCACCATCTCCAAAACCATCACCTCCACCGCTTATACCTCCACTTCCATCTCCTCTCCCAGGGCCACCTACGCCTCCAACCATTCCGCCATTTCCTCCTTTGCAGCCATCTCCCTCACCGTTTCCACCACCAAACCATCCTCCCCATACACCTGGAATATATGCAGAGGATTATGGTTGTCATGAATTCAGCAGACGGTTTTATTTACAGCTATTAAACCATATGGACACTGTTAGCACGAATCCAAATCACACTGTCTTACAAGCCGCCTTTGGACAATTCTGTTGGAAGTACAATTCAAATCCTAGTTTATGCAACAATTCGATGTATCAATTCGGGTGGAATTCAGAAAGTCAGGGAGACACAACACACTATGGAGTGTTCCTTTTTTGTACATGGAATAATAATGAGAATAAATGCAAGGGTCTTGTTGGCGACGGAGATAGGGACAACCACGTGGCTGCATATGTAAAAAACCCTAACAGAAATGTCGATTGGGAAAGTCTTGATCCTCAGTACAATACTCGACAGGATATTGAAAACAGCAACCTCACGTATTTAGGTGTAACGTGGTGTGCAGACCCGTTGCTCATATTGGCTCCATATCCTCCCACAAAACCACCTGCGCCTCCTATTCAACCACCGCCAACGGAGCCACCTTCTCCTTTACCAACCCCGCCACCCCCACCTGGAATTCCTGCGCCAACGTCTCCTCCATACCCCCCTCCTCGTACACCTCCCCCACCACCACCCCCTCCTTTACCTCGCACACCTGGAGTGTATTCTGATATGTATGGATGCAATGAATTTAGCAGACGGTTTCATATACATTTGCAACGGCACAATCACACCATCACTTCCATACTCAACATATCGTCACTTGAATTGTTGTTTGGCCAACAGTGTTGGGAATATTTTGGCGACACGCAATCGTGCAACAACTCTATCTATCAGGTTGGATGGAAAAACACGGCTCAAACGACGCTTCCAGAACATGGATTATTTAGACTATGCGTTCCATTTTACGATGTTGTATGGAGATGTACGGGAGATATATACGGGTCATATGACAATGTCGTGGCTACGAGTGTAGCAGATACGACTGGAACATTGATTACAAGGGAGTATGTTGAAAACATGGGTGTTATTTCCAGTGGTGTAACGTGGTGTGAAGACCCTCTTTTAATCATCAGACCACACCCACCCATGTCTCCACCCGCACCAACAGTCCCTCCTCCACCCGTAGAACCTCCATCGCCCTTACCGAAGCAACCATATCCTCCGCAAATTCCAACTCCAAGCTTGCCCCCATCCCCATCACCGACCAATCCTCCGTTTTCTCCACCCCCCTTATCTCCACCACTTCCACATACACCGGGTGTTTATTCAGCCAATTACGGATGTGAAGAATTCAGCAGACGCTTCACAAATCATCTTATGATCCACAACCATCCCGTAGTTTCTCAACCCAACATTTCATCTCTCGAACGGCTATTTGGACAACCATGTTGGGAATATTTTGGAGACGTGGAAGCATGTAACAATTCTTTGTATCAAGTTGGATGGCAAAATGCAGTTCAAACCACACGTGCCGATCACGGGATGTTTCAAATATGCATTCCAATATACACTAGTAATATATGGAGATGTAAGGGAGAGTTTGAGGAGTCACTTGACAACGTTGTGGCCACCAACGTATTTGATACAACTGGACTTTTTATACTCACACGAGAATATGTGGAAAGCATTTATGTTATTTCCAATGGTGTCACATGGTGTGAAGATCCACTTCAGATAGTAAGACCACCATCTTTACCACCATCAGCATCACCCTCACCACCTCCTTCACCGCCATCTCCTTCCCCACCTCCACCGTCACCACTCCCTTCTTTACCACCACCTTCACCTCCAATTCCTTCTCAACCTCTACCTTTACCACCTCCATCATCACCGCGTCCGGAATCGCCGTCTCCTACACAACCACCACCATCAATTCCTCCACCATCCTCGCCCCCGCCTCCTACCCCACCACCAATCTCTCCATTGCCAATTCCTCCACCACCATCCCCACTTCCTTCACCACCGCCTCCAGCTTCGCCACCGCCGGCATCTCCACCTACATCTCCTCTTCCTTTACCACCCCCACCGTCGCCGCCACCGCCGCCAATTCCTCCACCACCATCCCCACCCCCTCCACCACCGCCTCCATCTTCGCCACCGCCAGCATCCCCACCTACATGTCCTCCTCCTTTACCACCCCCACCGTCGCCGCCACCGCCACCAATTCCTCCACCACCCTTACCACCTCCGAGTCCACCACCGTCACCTCTACCAAGCCCTCCTCCTCCAAGCCCATCTCCTCCTCCTTTACCACCCCCACCGTCGCCGCCACCGCCGCCAATTCTTCCACCTCCATCCCCACCCCCTTCACCACCGCCGCCAACCTCGCCACCACCGGCATCTCCACCTACATCTCCTCCTCCTTTACCACCTCCACCGTCGCCACCACCACCTCCAATTCCTCCACCACCCTCGCCACCTCCTAAACCTCCACAGCCAACACCGCCCCCGCCGTCGCCGCCACCCACACCTCCAGCACCCACGCCACCACCACCATCGCCACCTCCCACACCACCACCACCTTCCCGCCCTCCCCCTTCTCCTCCTCCGCCTACACCTCCTCCGACCCCGCCGCCCTCTCCTCCCACTCCATCGCTTCCTCCCCCCACACCTCCTCCTCCAAAAACATGTGCCGAAGAATCGGCGGCGGGGTGGAGAGATCGCCTTAATTTCCTTTGCTATGACTGGGGGCCGCATACAATTTATCATGGGTGTCGATTAAATGAGGACTGGTATAGCCCAGAGTGGGTATTGGAAGTCCGTGCCAACTGTCCTATATGTTGTGGTATGTCATCTCCTAGTCCTCCTCCTCTGTCTCCTATGCCTTCACCACCCCCGCAAAATCCTCCGCCTCCTTCTCCTGTTGCGCCTGGATTCTATTGGGATCGATGTGACGTTTACCGAGAACGGCTAAACTTTATGCGTTCTATCTCTAAAGAACCGATCGGATTTGCCTGCAGCACACTCTCTAACGAGAGTGCTTGTGAGAAATATTTGACAGTTACAAAAACCAGCGCCTCATCTACCTCAAATGCACGAAAAGGCACTCGACTGGCATCGCTCTGTTGGTGGGACGCAGATCGTCAAGATCAACCGGATAAAAAATGCACTGCGAGTAATATGCACACTCGGAATCATGTATTTACAAACAGTGTTCATTTTAATGCTTCATATGATTGTGCAAATTGTGCATACCTCGAAGAGTGGTGGCCGTCACTGGACAATGTGTACGAACGCATAAACGACAATGGTGCAGTCCCATTGAATCATTACGCATGCATAGGTACGTCTGCCGACGGAAGTAATGGTGCTGGCTTTGAATCAGATTGCGAGACGCCAACGGGAGTATATAATTTATTCGATCGAGGGGCAAAGTGGTGCCGCACAATTATGCCACCTCCTTCACCTCCTCCTCCCGAGTTACCACCTATTCCTCCAAATGGTCCTCCACACTCACCACCCCCTACATCCCCGAGTCCATCCCATCCACCTCCAACCCGCCCCCCTCCATCTCCAAGTCTACCTTCCCCGAGTCCACCCCCACCATCCCCTCCAAATCCATGTTCACCACCACAACCCTCCGTACCACCTTCTCCTCTGCCACCTAATGACAGAGAACTCAGTGGTTGCAACGAATTGTATAGAAGACGCTGGATCTACAATCAGTCCATACCAGGAAACGGAACTGTTCAAGTGAACTGTACCGTTGATGCTGTCTATTGCGATGATTGTGAATATGAACGCCCAGAAAATTATGGAGTTGACGCTCCAGGACACTCTGGAGTCTGGGATGAGACTCCAGGAAACTGTTTTGCATACGGAGCGCAATATCCTAAATCTCGATGCGGAGATGCGTTTTTTAGAACAAAGAGCATCACAACAGATGGAGTCCCTGTATTGCATTATATTTTGCTATGGTGGAATCCTGACGGCACACCGCATACTAAATGTAAACAAATGTACTGTGATCCGAGCGGCAGCGATTGTAGCGACTGTGCAGGTCGATGTGAAGGATCGACCGACCCACCCAACGCTATATCGGGATCGAATTATGACAATTACTATGCACACGAACACGAACACCCTGTGCTTGTCACATGGGAGAATACGTACAACGCTGGGACTGGAGATTATGTGGGGATGGAATGGTGTCCCGAGGAACGTCCTCGTGTAACAGTTTCCGGGAGAAACGCTATTGCATTATGAACACTATCATTTTTTACAGTGGAGCACTGTTTTCCACGGAACTCTATCTTGTCTTCGATAATGAGCGCTCATATTACGACCATATCTATCGTAATAATCCATCCCCCGGTCCAGCGAGTCATAGAGTACGTAAATTATGCTATACCAAAGGAGTCCTTGAGATGGCGGAGGTTGACGTTTTAAGATGTCAGGGTGTGGCATGGTTATATTTTTAGGGTATCGCAGAATGCGGAGTTGTGTTTTCCTGTAGCATACCTGTAGAGAGTAGCCCCGTGCATATAAAATGACCTTGTTGAAGGGACCTGTCTGTTACTTTTGTGTTACATTAAACGGTGCATTTCTTTTTATCGTATCTGATTTAGTATACGGTTTCCTCTTTTTCGCCAATAGGAGGTTAATTCATGAAGCTCAGACTTGTTGGAATCAACGTATAAGAGTACAGCCTCTATGTTGGTTATGCCTAGACTAGATAATTTCTGAAGTGTATCCGATTCTCGTTCAAACAAGGCAAGTGTAGACGACAGTTGAAGCAAATGACGATGAAGTGTTGTATCCTTTGCCTTTTTACACGGTGTATTCATAAAACACGAATGGCCATTGATATAGGCGGCTGCCAAGCGATCTCCCGCATATCCACATTTCAGCTCTACTAATACTATCGTATTTTCATCTTTCTGGCAAATGACGTCTGCAGCTGTGGCAATTCCATATAGAGGGTGGGTCACCACACGTTGAGCTATGACAGGTTCCATAGAATGATGTTCGAATGCTTGAAATACCAATTGTGTTAGCTTCAGCATACGTGCATTCCTGCGTGCATTGAGTCCAGTATTTACTAATCTTGTAACCTGTGAATCTACGGCATTGCCGCGTCTTCTTCCCCCGTCTGGTCCATTCCAGAAACCTCCACGATAATCGCTCGACAGAGCACTGGATGGAAATGTACCATTGGAATAAATTTTTCCTAATCGACGAGTGATTCCTCTTAGAGGACGACCGTCCTGCGTTCTAAAGATTCGTTTTCCCTTTAAAAATCCAAGTTTACCAGGTGATGTTTTTTTAATAAGCGATTTCAACCCACGTGTAACCATAGCTTAGGTCATTATGTACGATGATATTCTGTGTTATAGTTTCTAGCGCCGGTGGGTAAAAAGATATCATGCATACCACCTTGGGCCACGGGGGGATTTAAGGTAAGTATTAAAACGTGCAGCAATGCTATCATTTGGGTAGCATTCATGCACGTAGCGTACAAACATGTGAAGTGCTTTTGACTCGATACGGTGAGCTGACTCTGCATCGTACACAGAATCTAATGCAGTGGATTTATCAATGCATTCTTCAATCGTACTTTCAGGGAGATTAAAACATTGTAACATTAGTGCCGACATTTCTACACGTTGTACTGTTACGCTTTATAGAAACCATGATACCTCTTCTCTTGAGAGGAGGCATCAACCCAATCACAAGTCAGTGTATCTGACTCGGTGATAATACCTGAAGAATTTCTGGAGAATTCGTTGCCAATAATCCATGCACCAGATTTGTTCTGTAGACAAACATAAAGAAATGTCTTTGACTCATCACATTCTGTTTCACCATTTTCGTCAAGTGGCGTCATTTACGCTGCATGTGCAACCCATTCGTGCGTTTGTGCTAGAGTCCTACCAAGCGTTATGAAACTTTCTGGGTTCATACGTCTGATTCCATCAGGACTGGAGATCACGGGTGGTATCACTTGTACTGTATTTTCTCCGTACTGCACAAATAGAGTGGCATGTAAACTTCCGGCACCGATCAAAACGGCTTTCGAATGTTCATACACCTTTTGAGTAAAGTTACGCAGTGTGCTGTTTTCCTGCATCTAATTTTGGTTGGTGCCTGTATTGTAATTGTATGACACACACGTATATTTTTGGAAGGGTATCCTTGCACATGCACCGGGCGTCATACATACTATCCAGATAAACCATACACGTCGTTACGTAAAATCAAATGATATATGAACCCCACGTGGAACTTCAAGAATCATCGACGTAAATTGCCCAATGTCGTTATTCTCAGGACCTCGAAGAAGGTTCGTTATTGGTGGTCGATTCGTGTTTACAAGCGCTCTGACACCCAAGGACCGGAGACGTGGTGCAATTAATTCCAAAACTTCAAAGGAACTGTCGTTGAATACTAACGACGCCATAGAGAAGATTGATGTGACGATAGTTGAATCGTCTCCAGTGTGGTTGTCATCATTATACGCGAGTACGTTTTCAAGCGCTTGTAAGTGAGACAACGACTTGTGCAGCATACGCACATTTTCAGTCGGAATTACAGGTGGATGTTCATTCATTGGAAGTGTATTTGAATGTGATTCTTTGGATGCTTCAGATAACAGTTTTGCACGGATGTTATCTGCGACCCATAGGGGGGTTAACGCGTAATTGCGTTCGTACAGGTTGGCAGGAGAAGCTCCTGCCAATTCGACTGGTTCAGTGTTTGATGTTTTGCAAATAATCCAATGACAAGACGCTGCTCCCAGATGTTGTAGATGTTTATTGTCAAATAGTGGATGCTCTATATCTGACATTATCTCCACGAATTCCGAATAAAAGCAATGGTTTTTATGAGAACTGTGGTCTGCATCCAGTTTCTTGATAAAGAGGCAGACAGAGGGAGACAATGCATCAGTAATGTCCTTTTCTGTTAGTGACACAGATGCACGTTCGCGATTCAATATTTTATCTGGTGTAAACATGGTCGAATCGGAAGGGGAGGTCCCCTCCATTGCCAATATTCGCAACTTTGAAAACATCCCGTTGCTAGAAATGACATCTTCTCGGATGTCATTCCAATTCTCGAGTAATTTTAGTTCCTCCGTGGGTAGTCCTAGCAACATTTTGTCTGCATACAACGCGTTGAGCCTGGATTGGAGAATGGTGATATCATTATTTTCAGTCCCGCGGCTTAATGCGTATAGAATGTCTGTTTTGGGAATTAGCAGAGCAACTGCATGGCCTGCGACTTGGGTAGATGCTTTGTCTTGGTCACTTGCATTTGCATGGGCTGCCTTTGCGGCTAAGACTGACATTAATACATCGTAATGGACAGTTGAACGGAATATTCCATATAGATATGGATACTTCGATTTGACGGACGCGTTTGAAATTGCCTCCGTGACAAAAAGTTGTTTTATTCTGCGTAGAGTCGATGAAATGAGAGTGGCACTTCCATCACAGTCGTCCATTCCAAAAGGAGCTCTGACTGGCTCAGCTTTCCAACTTTCACTGTTTTGATGAGCAAGACCTGTAGGAAGAACAACTGTTCTTCCGTCTGCTCTGTATGGAACTATGAACCCAGCCATTATGGACAATGCATTCGCTACAATAGGCGCAAAACGAGCTGCCGCTACGCCAGTGTTTTTTTCGTCCAAAAACGTCTTTGTGAGTGTCGACGTTGCTTGTTCCGTGAAGAGGTTATCCGGAGATTCATGGCTATGACCTAATATAGACTTCACAGAGTCTATCGGTACACTGTCCAGTTCGAAATCTATAATTTGAGAGAGCATGGATTCCATGGTGATATCTGAAAAGGCTGGTTGGGTATTGACGACATTTGCACTCAGATCAAAGCCACTTCCAGAAATTCCAACAGGAACGCGCATAACAGATTTGGTAAGATTTGGTGCGGGTTTGAACACTATTTTAGATCGGCTTTTCCACGCCTCTGAATATATGGTTTCCATCTCTTTGGCAGCAAGGGTTGCAGCATCTTTCATATTCTTGTCCGACTTAAAATGAACATATCTAACAGGCGTCTTGTTAGATGTTTCAAGTCTAATATCAGAAAGTGTAAGCACTGCTGAATACGCCGGCCAGTTTGAATATTCTAGTGGTAAAGCACAAACATTATGTCCCTCATCCCCGAGCAAGTGAGATATTTTGACAGATCCTTGCCCCGACATTGACGTTCCAAATGTACCATTAATCGATGCGGCAAATCGAGATGTCGTCACAAGCAATAAAGCCCGGTCATTTATGATAAGCTTTCCATCCTTGTGACACCAGGTATACGACGACGTATTTGGAATCGGAATTCTTACTTCGGTTGGTTTATCTGTGATAAAAAACGATTGTGCAGAGTTTGAACCCGTGACCGCCAAGTGTGTGTGACCCATTGCCCCGACTGCATCAAGTGCTACTCCAGCCTTGAGCGCAATTTTGCCAAGTTGTGGCTCTATTCGAGATATGTTTACTCTTATGTAAAAAGTAGGGTTGCTCATACTCCCGAATATATTTTTACATAAAAGTCACACTCACTCTCTACTAATGATGTACGCAAAATGATTTATTTAGGTGTGCTACGCTTTTGGCTACCACCGGTAAGTTTTATTTGCTTACGTTGTACGTGTGCTATAATAATATGTGTCCCTGCCCGCATATTTGAAATACGAGAACGCCACGACCGTTGGATCGGTTCGGATGACAATGCATATAACAATTCATCTGTGCAATGTTCAACTTGTACATCAAACAAACCATCTGACTTGTTTATAACAATAATGTCACCCTCTGGTATCAAATCGTCGAACACCAATCCCAAAGAGACCTGAATTTGTATGTTCGTTGCTTTGCCCTCGGAAACAAACAAAGACACTAAACATTTGCTTTGTTCAGTTAGCCTGTCCTCGTATGTTGATATCCGCTTTAGGGCGGCACTTGTTGTTAAGGAATCAAAACCTATACCTCTTCCATTTAATATATACAATACTGCCATTATTGTTGTAATGAGTGCCCAACAACACGCAGAGCAAACTAAACACGTACAAAGCGGGCCGCGTCTAGGAAGCGATGGTGCATCCAACGAAACCACATGATGTTGATGGCAATTATTGGAAGAAGGGGTTGCATACTGAGGGAGCGACATGTTATCGTTGTAATGTTGCCTTGTGTTTATCCGTTTATGCGTATTGACCGATTCGTTAATATTGGATAACTCACTTAAGACGAGACTCACTCTATTTGTTGACATACAGACATGTACGTATATGTATTCAGTCTAACCGTCTAGTATTGTCATCTAGCGAGGAGTATCATACAGCAGTGAGTAATGTTGCTTTCTCTTCTTTTGCTGGAGCATGTTTCAATGATATCTTCGGGACTTTAGGGAGTGCTGCCAATTCGCTTGGTCTAAGTAGTGTACACTCTTCTTTGACGTGTCCATCATTTTCACCTCCGCGTGTCATCAGTTCAAGCTCTTGTACCAGATCGTCTTCGTCAAATGGATTTTGTAAAGCTAATCCATCAAAAACACCAGCCACGTCGTCTGCAATATCTTTTACTTCGGTGGCACCATCTACAGCTTGTTCAGCTCGTGTAAGCAACCCCTTTTGGTTTTTTCTTACTTTTTTTACACCGGAGGACAGCGCGGATGTGATTTCCTTCTGTAGCTGTGCATCTTCCAGACTCATTATCTGACCTTCAAGTGCTTCAGTTGCGGCCGCAGACATATTGTATTGTTTTTCGATTGTCTTAGATTTTCTCAAAGCGACTAGAGCTTCGTTTCTTTTACCCGCTCGATGCATTGCACTTGCTTGATTACGAGCACTGGAAAGCTTGGTAGATAGTTCGTCCGTCCTTGTTTTCATTTGCATCAGAGCATCTTGAAGCCTCTCGTGGGGCGTACTTGCTGCTTTTTTGGCGCTACGCGAAAAAAACCTACATATTCCACACCCGTTTGTGTTCGTATCAACGTCATTATTGTAATTATCATCGACCTGTTTTTTTATTGAGGCGACATCATATACTCGCTTTTGCAGTCTTGTTTTCTTTTGGTTCAGTAAATCGTCTACGTCGCGTGTGAACGAATCCATCAAAATGTGTTTAATATAACAACATATTGTGTGCAATATGCTGCATCTTAGCGCTTACTAAGATAAGAAAAATATGCTCATATATCTCAACAAACCACAGCCCCTGAATGGGATTGACGTAGAGTTTGCATCATGGATGAGCAGAGACTGTTATTTAGTCATCTAGTAGGTTGTGTATTTATTGGAAGTCTGCTCCTCATCCTATTCCACGAACAGAAGGTCCATCTTTCTTTTCCTCTTCTGCCTTCTTCTTCTTATCGTCCTTGTTCTTGCCTACTTTTCCTGCAGTACTGAATTGTATCGGTGTACCAAGCAACGACTCAACGACGGAGCCAATGTTACCAGATTTTGTGATCATACGATGGAACGTCTGGACCGTATCATTTGTGTTGTTCGTGTGAGATGTTTGGTTGCAATCAATGTTTTTGGTAATATTCGAGTTTAAATTGGCTTCGTATCCGATGGAAAGAACATGGTGAAGACGCGAATGCTTTGTGTCGATCTGTGTCTCATTAAGACTTGCAGGCGTGTACAAACGAGACATTGTGTAGACACTCTCTTTATGATGATGTCTACAATGTCGACTAATTGGCATGAAAGAAAGACGACATTCTAAAATCACAAAACACTTCGGCACGGGAATTGAATAATTAGGCAGAGTCCAATTATAAAAGTAGAGATACAGATAAAATAAACACTGATGAAACCCGCTCGCTCTAGTGAAATTCATAAAATGGCACACAACAAGAGGATGTATGCACAGAAGCTTTTACTTTCGCAAACCGTTGCATTCCGAACAGTGCCCTTTCCTTCTTGTTCTATATTTTGTATACTTGCTCCAGAATTGATTGTTGAAATCGCTTGGAGGGTGTGTGCGTTAAACAATAGCAGTGGTTGTGGTGTGGATTTGGTTGAATTGGAAAACAGCATCATTGACTCGCGACATCTTCTCCTAACATGCAAGTACATCTCAGAATGTATACGTAGTACAGGATCGCGTATATGCATGGAGCTTGCGTGTCGACGTGCAACACAGCTGGTACCAGCGCGGTGGGATAAAGTTATTCCATTTACTCTACAATTCAAATCTGAACTACGGTCACAAACCATTTTGAATTTTTTTGAGTTTGTCTGCACATCTATGGCGATTCATTGTGCAAAACAGCATTGCTTCCTTGCTCGTAAATGTATAAACAGAGATTCAATGTACCGATCGCGTAATTGTTCAATACGTGTTCTTCATACAACATCCGTTAACATTGCGGCTTGTGAATTATCTCCATATGTATTCCTCATCAGCGAGGTAAGGAGCATACGACCAAAGGGTAAAAAGCACCGCTTGCAGTTACTGAATACCTGTCAAAGACCGGTTGTCTGGTCAAGCATGTCCGAGCTTGCCTGTAAATGTACGATGGATATACCATTTTCGGTCATGAAAATCTCAGCATGCCCTTATGGAAGTGGTGTCCTTTTGCAAGACAAAGCCGGGAGTCTCTATTTTGGGTCCAATATGACACACGAACCCACGCCAGGCGGACTAGAATTGATCTACAGTCATGAGAATTCAGCAAATGTACACGACTTTTGGTTTTGTCATGAAGAAAGTGGGGTGTTATTTTCTATATTCTTCACGGAGTTTCGAATACAGTCTCCATTTTATATGGATGAATCTGTAAACGACATCGCAATTATGTGGTCGGGAATACGTCATCATTATGAAATAAATACATTGGCAAATGGAGATCGATGGGTACATGAGAATCAAAGAGAACTGCAATGTAACCCATGTAAAAATGCCAGAGGTACGAACATCCTCATCCAACGAATAGGCCAGATGGATTCAGGCATGCTATTTGAAGAGGTTGTCTTATTCAATACAATCAAGGAGACAGAAATTGTCATCAGGGAAACCGGGACGAG
>MDSV01230449.1_pt1 | contig 15891 bp, 18 predicted proteins | sample 810851 | NCBI WGS metagenome assembly MDSV01 (sample SAMN05326640, study PRJNA326480) | marine metagenome | isolation source: seawater | place: Atlantic Ocean: North East | collected 2012
AATGAAAAATACAAGCTTAAATAATGAATTAATTAATTATAATTATGATATTAATATTTATTTTGTAAATTACAATATACTTCATATTCAAAATGGTATGGGTGGTTTAATTTATGCAAATAAATAATAATTAATACTTAAATATATTAGTAAATACTATTTATAAGGTTTTAGATGAGTGTAAATTTAATTAATTTAAGACACATATCCGGCAAAGAATTTTATAATAAAGTTAGTAAAAAAAAGGTGAAAAAATATAAGAATATAGTTGATTTATTTTCACAAGGATTGGAAATTTCTGAAGTAATTAGTTCAGTTGAATATCATAAAATATTATATTATCTCCCTAATGGTGAAATTTGTGTTGAAAATAAAAAATTAAATGGAAAAAAAGGTGTTTCAATATATAATTTAGAAGCATATAATCGTGAAAATACACTTATCGTAGACTTAATAAATAAAAAAAGTAATGATTTATGGAAAAAAATTAAATTTCCGACATTATTAAGTGCTAAAAAATTTTCAAATTTATTTAATGATTTATCTGAAGAATATTTAAGTTATAGTACAGTCGCTAAAGTAGACTACAAATATCTCAAACTATAAAATAATAATATGTGTTATTTTATAATTTTACAATTGACGTACTTGACATATATAAAGAATCATTAGATTGAAGAACATCTCTCATATCACCTAAATAATCTATATATAATTTTCCATACTTATCCGATAAACTATAGGCTCCAGTTAAATAAAATATTGAAAATATTATCCAAATAAGATATGGTACAGCCATATGATGTATACCGCCAGTTTTAAAAACTTCCATGTTATATTTATTATTTTCTGTGTATTTCCAATATGTATTGTTAAAAATAAGTTGACTGAAAAATTGAATACCTAAACACCAAAATATTAACATTCCTAACTCAGCTAAACCACAGAAACGCCTTTTAGTATATACATGAGCCAAGTATAGGCCGGAGTGAAAGATAATACCGTCTATTATAGCAGAAAAAATATGAGAATAACCTTCCAATGGATGATTAAAATTATATTTCATAAAAGAATTACCGGCAATTGCTTCAGGCACTTGCCAGATTAAGCTAAGTAATATTCCAAACCAGTACGTTATAAAAAAACTATGTGTGATTTTATTTTTATATCTAAGTACAGATACATATAAACTATATAATATAGGGAGCATTGTCTGACATATTACGTATGCATTTTGATTTTTAGTTAATGACATGTTAATAAAATATATTAATCTTGTCTTTAATTAAGTAATTAATAACTAAAGGAAATTTATTTTTATATTATAAATGGGTGGTTCAAGATTACAGTTGTATTCAGTTGGTGTAGAAAATAATCATTTAACCAAAAATCCTGAAATAAGTTATTTCAAGAAGGTATACAAAAAATATTCTAACTTTGCTTTACAATCCATTGATCAATATTTTGAAAAAATCGATTCATTAGATTTTAACAATGTAACACATCTTAAACTAAAATTTGGAAAAAATGGAAATCTTATACACAAAATATTTTTGGAGATCAATATCCCTGCAATTGTTAATAAAAAAGATAATATTCAGTATGAATGGGCTGCTGATTTAGCTGAAATTATTGTTAAAAATGCAAGGATAATAATTGGCGGTGAAACTATAGAAAATTATGATGATAAATACATGTATATTTACAACAATTTAAGTGAGAATAATGAGGAAAAAAAAATGCGTAAAGAAATGACACATATAGTTAATAGGAATAAGTTTTCAGGTGGAAATAAAATATATACTAAAGAAACCGATACAAAAAAATATATTAATGCAGGTCATAACAGTATACCATCTATATTAGATAAAAAAATAATTATTCCTTTACCATTTTGGTTTCACCGAGATGTAGGATGTTCTTTACCAATACAAAATTTATTATATCATGATGTTATGTTAGAATTAGAATTAAGACCCATCAAGGAACTTCTTAATTATTATGATACAAATCATGCGACAACAACTATTCCAAATTTAACAAATTATTCGTATCTAAAATCTGCGGGCGATTTGGATTTTAATAATACAACTATTAACAATATTTTTTTAGATAAGTCATGGAATATAAATCCAGTTTTAAATACGACATATATATTTCTTGATGGTGAAGAAGCTAATTATTTTAACAATCAATCTATCAAATATTTGATAGAACCTGTTAAATTGTATGAAGAAAAAGGTGTGCATGGAGAAATTTCACTAAAGGAAGGAATATCATCAGAGCTTCCGCAACATATGTGTAAAGAATTTATTGTTGCAGCTCAAAGGACAGATATTGATTATGCGAATAATTGGTTAAATTTTTCCAATTTAGATAATTCTGAAATGGATATCTTTTATATGCAAAATTATTTATTACAACTTGCAAAAGAAGGATTTTATGAAGATGTTAATGATCCAGAATCTCTAAATATTAATATAGTTGAAAATTTATCAAGATTTATTTCAGATACGAATATAGCACTAAAATCAAATGAATGGAAATTACTTGATGAAAATGTAGTTCTACAACAAAATAATACTATAACTAACTCTAATATACAGACTTTATTAAATATTTGGAAATATAGACAGTATAATAATATACCGATTATAACTGACACAGATCAATCATTTTATAGTAATGAAATTATAAGAGATATATCTTTATCCTTTGACGAAACAACAAGAATTAACAAAAGAAATACGAATTATTATAATTTATTGCAACCATTTATACACCACAATAACTATATTAAAAATATCAATACGTATAGTTTTTCATTATCTCCAGATTCTTATCAACCTGGGGGTAAAGTTAATTTTAAACATTTGGGTGGAATAACTTTAAATATCAATACAAAAGAACCATCTAAATATAATGAAAATTATATGTATAATATAATAATTTATTTCAGGTATTACAATATATTAGAGATTAAATCAGGTATGGCTGACTTATTATTCAGAAATTAAATATAATTAAAGATTATAAAATTTATATATTATAAATGACTGGGGCTTTACTTCAATTGGTTGCTATGGGAAATCAAGATACATTTTTAAATGGAAATCCACAGATATCATTCTTTAAATGTGTGTTCAAAAAATATTCTAACTTTGCAATTGAAAGCAAATTTGTAAATTTTGATTCAGTACAATATTTAAATTATGAACAACCAACGAGATTATATGTTAATTTACCTAAATATGGTGAATTATTATCAAAAATTTATTTTGAATTTACTTTACCAGATATTTATAGTAGTCTTGATCATAAATTTAATTGGATTGATAATATTGGGACATCTATTATTAATTATGTAAAATTTTATATTAATGATACATTAATTGAAAAAATAGAGGGAGAATATATATCTATTTATTATAATAATTTATTAAGTGACGATAAATTACGTACTTATAATCAAATTATTGGAAATGTAGATAATATAAAAAATCCAACTGGTAAAATTGATAAAAGGTATTTTAATGGTAAGTTTAATCAGAATATTCCAACTATAATTGGCAGAAAAATAATAGTACCAATACCTTTTTGGTTTACAAAATATAATGGACAAGAATTACCTCTAATTTCGCTAGATAAAAGTAAAATTCAGATAGAAATTGAATTAAAAGCGATAAATAAACTTTATACAGTTATTGAAAAAAAACAATTGATTTTAAAGGATTCAGTAGACATTGACGGAAATATTATTGACTATTCAGATGAGAAAAAAGTGAATAATAATAATCAAACCTTATATGACAATAAAACAATTAATTATGAACGCAGAATACCGCCAAGTAAAAAAATAACTGAAATTAAGTATTTTTTAGAGAGTAATAAAAATAATTTTTGGCCACTAAAACCTAAATTGAATATTGAATATATATATTTAGACAATCAAGAAAGAGAAATTATAAAGAGTATGGAACATCAATATCTAATAGAGCGTTTACAAAATAGTGAATTTATTGGTTTATATAATGATGAAATAATTGAATTGAGATTATTTAATCCTACAAAGGAATTATATATTGTTCCATATCGCGATGATGTTATTGAAAATAATCAATTTACGAATTTTACTAATTTAGATTACGTGGGTCAAGAAGAACGTGTATATAATCATCAGAGTTATTTAATAGAAAAATTAAGATCTAATACTGATGTAGATTTATCAAAAATTGGTCTATTTAGGACAGATAAAAATAGAACTACTGATTTAAAAATAAATAAAAATGAATTAAATAATGATGAAGATATATATCTTGAGTCAGAACAAGCTATGACAATAGATGATATTAGTGAATTATTAGGAATATGGAGTTATCGAGATATAAATGATATTCCAAGCATTAACGCTGATAATTATACTTATTTTACACCAAATATAATAGAAAGTGTTGAAATTAAATTTAATGGAGATGTAAGACAAGCTTCACGTGATAATATTTATTATGAAAATATCGTACCCTATATACATCATTCTAATAGAATGAATGGTGTTTTAGTATATAGTTTTTCACTTAATCCTGAAAAATATCAACCATCTGGAGCATGTAATTTTAGTAATATTAAGGATGCTGTACTAGAAATTAAATTTAAAAATACCAGCAGGTATGAGTGTAAAGGGAAAAAAAATATGAAATACAATATGAAAATTTATAACACTACGTATAATATACTTAAAATATATGATAATACTTGTCAATTATTATTTTCAACTTAGAAAAAAAATTTATTTTAATATAATATATTAATGAAGTACACAGAAAAAGATTTAATTATGATGTATCACACTACTCTCCGTAATATGGGTTTATATACCTCTTTATCTATGGCATTACTTGGTTATTCGCGTTACTATAGAGGCCGCGGTAGTATGGTATACAATGTATGTTTTATTATTTTCAGTCTTATTTTCTTGCTTGGTGCAATGACAATTGGTTATTACTTAATTCAAGATTTAGAAAAATTATTACCGACTGTTAAAAAAGGCGATGGAGAAGAAAACAAACCTTTTATGTTACGTAAGTGGCTTGATTTACCAAAAATGATTTTAGTTGTTGAAACTGGTATATTATGTTTTGGAGTATATACATTGGTTGAACAAATTATGTATGGACGTATGTAAACAACTATCTTATTATTTTTTTAATAAGTTAATTGTAAATTGTGATTATTGAATAATACATAGAGATATAAAATCCATTGATTGGATACCTCTGCATCTATCGCATCTATAATATTCATTGTGAGCCGGTGAAACTGAAGCATTACGTTCAAATATAGCATTACAGTTTCGACAGACTAATATAATTTTAGCAGAATAATGATTGGTTGCTACAGGAATAGGTTTATTACTTGAAATATTTTTAATATTTTTTTCGGACATTTTTATATATTAATAAATTAAATCTTATTTAATTTTCACTTTATATATTTAAGCTATCATTTTTGCTTTAATTGTTGGAGCAGGATTATAGTTTTTAATTTTAAAATCATCAATGGTGTAATCAGTTATTTTGTCTTTTATTTGACACGATATATTTAGCTGTGGAAATTCTATTGGAGTACGTTTTAGCTGACTAGTTACTGCTTCAAGATGATCTTTGTAGATATGAGCATCTCCTATTTTAATTGTAACTTCATGCGGAATACAATCAGTATGATGTGCTATTATGTAAGTTAATAATGAAGTTGATGCAATATTAAATGGAATACCTAAGAACATATCCCCTGAACGTTGATACATTGAGCACGACAAGTGTTTTTTGCCATCACAATCAATATGTACGTAAAATTGATACATAACATGACATGGAGGTAGACACATTTCTTCTAATTGACATGGATTCCATGCAGACATAATCATTCTACGAGACATGGGGTCATTTTTTATGAGATCTATGATGTTTTGTAATTGGTCAACACCCTTATCTGAATAATCATCATCACATGTTTTATAAGGAGCATTAAAATGTCTCCATTGATATCCATAAATTGGACCACAATCACCTTCTCGATTGTTTGTAAGACCTATAGAATCTAAAAATTCACGAGATGAATTACCATCCCAAATTTTAACTTTATTATTAGATAATTTAATTGAGTCTGTTTCAGCATTTAAGAACCAAAGCAACTCTTTTATAACACCATTCCAGTATACTTTTTTTGTGGTAAGTAGTGGAAATGATTTAGAAATATTGAATCGTAAATCAACACCAAATTTAGAAATTGTTTCGGAATTTCGAGATTTACGCAGATTCCCTGTCTTCATGATATCACTTAAAGCATCAAGATATTTATATTCATCATGTGATTTGTCGACTTCAAGCGACTTATTATCAGCATCAATACATAGATTTTGAATTTTATAATTGGGTATATAGTGATTTATTGTATAATTTAAAAATATTGGTTCATCTTTAGGAATATATTTGGCAGGAATTTCTTGATGTAACTGCGAGGATATACATGAAAAGTTATTAAATATAGGGAATTTTGTATCATTTTCAAGATTTCTATCATCATCAATGTGGGTTATTATCATGGAATCTAGCAGATTATTATCAATAAAATATTTATATATGCTTTCTCCACCACAAATAAACATATTATGATAACTTTTTTGAAACTCTTCACTATAATTCATAAGTGTAGAAATATTTGGGAAAAAACGTAGATTCGGAAAATTATTCTTACTATTGAGATGCTTTGATTTACTTGATATCACACAATTAAATCGCCCATTTAATGGTTTACTATCCATTGATTCAAAAGTATTTCTGCCCATAACAATCATATTTGGAATGGTTTTATATTCAGTTTTACTTGTAATGTTTTTAAAATGTTTAAGCTCTGCTGGTATACGATAAATAAGATCATTTTTGTACCCAATGGAGCGAGAATTATTCATAGCAACAATGGCAATTTTACGCATATGAATTATATTAAATTATAATCTTTAAAACTATATCGGATTTTTGACATAATTTCTATGTATAACATATATAAATGGGATTACTTAAAGCTATATTTATTTTTACATGTGCTGCAATTATTACAATAGTTATAGATAATAACATTGAGCAATATAAAGACAATGTTTTTATTAGACCTATTTATCCTGCAATAAATAAATGTAATATTCTCGTTTTTATTATATTTTTAATGTTGATATTATTTTAGCTTTCATCTTGTCTATGACTTTGGACTTGTAAAATTCCTTGTATTTTTTTTACTCGTACATTCATTTTTTCAATTATAATATCTAATGCAGATACTGTTCCTACATCTGTATTGTAAGTTTGTTTAAGATTATTAATACCACTTATTGCATTACGTAATTCATTTACAAAAGATAACAAAAGATTTGTATTTTCTTCCTTGAAGACATGATTAGATGTAGTCATACGAGAGTAATATGTATTTTCGACTCCATTGTAAACTTCTGAAACCTCGTTAGAATAAATGTTATCAATTGTTAAAAAAACAGCACTGATAAATTCATCAAGTGATTTAATTGTTGATTTTCTTCCTTCACTTGACCACCAGCGTGTCAATGGTTGAGTGTAACTCCATTCATCAAGAGAGAAATGTTGCAAAGTATCATCAAAACAAAGTTTATCACCGACCTTTATTTTTGCTAATATTTTAAGATTAGTTAAGCAATAATCTGTTTTATGGTCTAACTCTGAAGCACTCATAGTGCTGCATTGTTTATTATGATCATTGTGATTTTTGTTATCCATATATATTCTATATCGTTTTTATCTTTAATTAATTTTCTATATTTTAAAAATACTTCAATATTTTTCAAAATAATCAAAATCAGGATTAATGCTCCACTTTAAGTACAATTAAAATTAAATAACCTTATTAAAACACCCAAAAATAAATACTTAAAAACATTTGTGTATTAATAAGCATAAATAATGAGCTCCCAAGTACAAACACAAGAATCTGAATCAACTTCTACCGAATCTACCGTTCAACAAATGTTGACAGCCCTCGTAGACATGGCTGCTCAGCAGGCACAACAAACCCGCGAAATGCACCGCAATCTTAAAAAATTAGCAACTGAGGTGGATAAAGAACAAAAACGTCTCGCAAAAAGTTCTAAACCACGCAGAACTGTAAAACAAAAGCCAGTTGGCGTGACAAAGGAAATGGAAAAATTCCTTACGGGTCATGGTGTAGAAAAGAACGAAGCTGGCTACACTCGTCAAGTCATGATGAAAGCTGTTTCAGCCTACATTAAAGATAAACAACTTCAGCTTCAAGATAACAGAAAATCATGGAAAGCCGACAAAACACTTGCGAAACTTTTTGACCTTGACCCAAAAAGTCACTACACTTTCATGAACATCAACGGTCTTCTCAGCAGAGTAGTACCAAAAACTGATTAAATAATTTAGTATTTCAGTTTAAAATGATTAATATATTAACAATTAAATATTTAATTGTTATTATAATCAAAGAGTGGTGTATTTTGAGTCTGGGTTATACATTGGTTTTGGATATTCATGATATTTTGACTTATTTTTATTCCTATAATAATAAACTATTAGAACTATGCTTGCTTCTGATATTCCACCTACTAAATAGTTTAATATAACTAAGAAAGATTGTTTAGCAATAGCATATTGGTATATAATTGTTATTAAACATCCAAATGCATGTATACTAAGGGCAATTAGTGATAATGCATGATCGCTCTTAAGCTTATATGTAGTATAAATTTGTGGAAGCCACATCACTAAACTTAAGATCATACTAGTAATATTAAATATTTTACCTATAGTATTAATATATTGATATTTCAGATTAATTGAGGTAAGAATAAATATAGTTATAATAGTAATATTTGCATATAAGTTATACCAAGCTCGTCTTGTTGCATATTTTTGTTCTCCTGTCAAAAGGATTTGATCCTCAGTATGAATATTATAATATATATAAAACAAGTACAAAATAGTAAAACATAAACCAGGTGATATAAGTTGTATAATTGGTATAATTTTACTATAACAATCATTATTTTGTCTACAATGAATTAAACTTTGATAATCCTCCTGAATAGTTCCAATTATATTAAACATACAGCTATATATTCCCATAACTATTGTTGATTCACTTATACCTCTCACACTTTTTGTATTGTATATTTTTATGTATTGAGGAAGATATGATAAAAGAGTGCCAGATATTAATCCCCAAACAAGCAAATTACCTAATATATTAGCAGACATATTAATATAAATAATAACCAAACTTTAAGTAAGCTAATTAATACTTAAACTAAAATCATTTTGATTTAATACAGGTATATTATAGTTATAAGTGTAAAATCGCAAAGAACTGGATGGCATAAAACCATTATTTTCAATAAATGTGAAATTAGTAGATATTGCTGATATTACTATATAATTATAACCAAGAGATTTAAGATAATTAGATAAATGTTTATAAACTTCTGTTGAATAGCGCATTTCTCCAATGAGTAAATCAATTTCAAACGAATTATATACCTTACTATGAATAGTGTAAATATTTTTTTTACCAATTACGCAGGTATCTGACCCCGATGGATTAGATATAATGTATAAATCAAGTATTTTATCCTTTAGAAATAATTCATAAAATTCTTTTTTAGTATACATGTGATATAGTTTATGCCTCTTCAATAATCTGTTTATATAGTAATAATATTTATAAAAATTAAATGGTGTTACACATTTAACATTTCCTACCCGATTTGGTTTAATATAAGATAAGTCTTTTATGTAAAATTTACTCTCTAAAAGTGATAAAAATGGTAATTTATTACCATCTATTTGAAATAAAAAAGGTTTACAAGGTACTAAATTAATTATTGAGGCAATCATAATAGTTGCAATATAATTATTTCTCAATTTAGGTTCGATACATAGATAATCCACATAGTAGAAATCAATCCATCTATTATAAATTGTAATTTTTACTGGATAAGTTAAAATAAATCCAATAATTTTATTTTCTTCCTCAAGAACAACATTAAATGATTTGGGTTTACTGTAAATATAGTTAAAATATTTTTCATTAATATTGTAATTATTCGAAAAATTATTATTAAGAAAATTATAAATTTTTGTATATGGATAATTATTTATATATAATTTTTGATTTCTATGTAATTTGATGTTAAATTTAGGATTATATTTTTTTATTTTTCCCAGTATAGAATTATTTTCTCTCATTACAGGTTGTTTATCCCAAAAAGGGTGTTTAATTTTATACATTGAAGCAATAATACATACTATAAATACTACTGTTATTAATAAATATTCTATGAATTTGGAATATTTATTAAGAGTCATTATATAACCTCATATATATTTTTTAAAAATTAAACATACCACTTATCTTGTTTAATATTACTTACATAGGGATGAATATCTGGTGTTTCAAGCACCATTGGAATAGATAATTGAGAAGCTTTTTTAAATACTGCTTTTAATCCATCTATATTACCATCCAAATCAGGATTTCCAATATATCCTTCTCCGATGTTAGCATGTCTATCAACATTTGAACCTAATTTTTTAGCACTGTCATTGAAATGAATCAATGCTAGATTTTGATTTCCGATTAACTTGTTAAACTTACTAAAATATGAATTAACTATTTTTGGACTTCTCATATCATAACCCGCAACAAAAATATGACAAGTATCTATGCAAAATTCTATTTTACTCTTTTCTGACTCAGTAAAACTTGCCCCATTGATTCCGTGGTTATAAAATTCTCCAATTTCATCTAAATCAGATAGTAATTCAGTACCTTGACCACACGATGTTTCAATAATTAATTTTGCATTTCCATTATATTTAGACAAAATATATTTAATATTCAATATCATATTTTTTAACGCGTCTTTTTTACTTAATTTTAGCGATTTACCCATGTGAACAACTGAACCAATACCCCCAACTTTATCAATGAATTGCAAGTCTTTTAACAAACAATCCATTACGTATTGATGAGTAGATATGTCTTTTGATAAATTAATCATATATGGGCTATGAGATACAATTTTGACATTGTATGTTTTTATTGCATCAATAATTTTAGGTATATCTTTAATTGTTTTATCAGAAGGTCCTCTAAGACTGCGCGGCGATTGCGAAAATATTTGAAGAATGTCACCATTTAATACTTCTTTTGTATATTTAATTGCATGAGGTATACCTTTACTTGTTGATACATGAGCACCAAAACAAACAACCATTATATTAAATTCACGTAACTTATATTTAAGTTATTTAATTATCCATATACTTCTACTTTTTTCAGTTTATTTTTAGAAATAAAAATATTGTAATACTTCTAAGCAAATTTGAATACTGTTTTCACTATGTTTTTACGAGAAAATATATACTCGTAGAAAGAATGAGCGAGGCACTCAACAAGGTAATCACGGCGAGTCAATGCGTCAAACTTGGGTGGCATTACACGTGATTCATCTCCATTTAAGACATCAAAGAGAGTTGACCCTTTAGTTAATGGTTCAAGCAGATGATGATAGGAGTTATTTGAGGACAAAAAACCGATGTAAGTCTTTACCGGCAACTTAGCAGCCATTTGTCTCACGATTCCAATGTGCTTTTCTTTTGCACATACAAAACACTTTGTCTTTTCATACGACTGCTCTCCGTTCACAATGTTTCGTCCTGTGTATAAGGTAAAGCCACGACAGACTGGGCAAATGTTGTAACCCCCGGGTTGTAACCGACGTAGACTGTTAACTTTACACTTTGGTTTACACATTGGACATTTGAAGTTAGCCCTGTCCTTGGGTGAACAGAAAAAGACACGTGTCATGTATGTACATTTTTTTCCTGCCTTGCTCGTTCCAGTGCATGCCATTAAAGAACCATATGCTCTTTTTTGCTTAATTGTGTTGAAAATGTCTTTGCAAACTTTTTCGCCATGTGGAGTAGCAAGTATATTCACCACCAAAGCCCGAAGTGCCTCTGAAGCAGCTATCTCTGATAATGTTGGTATACATGATAGACTTGTCTCGATGTGTCCGCGTTTACGTTCTTGTCTCCGCCGACGGCCTAGGTCGGTGGTGTTCTTGCACAACACTTCTGTGAGAATTACTAGTTCTGGCAGAAGTTCATCGCTGCTCGGGATAACAGCCTGCATGTTTGTCACGATAGTAGATAGGATCTCGGGAATCATCTCACACATTATAATTTTGTTGTTTTGCAGTGAATTGCTTTGACTTAGTAAAGGTTTTGATAATATAAATACTAAAAGAAACAAATCAATTTTTTACATTAATTTTATTAAAATGAGCAAACCCGTTAGACAGAAACAAAATATATTGTAGTAGTTATAAAGTTTATCTCTCAATGTAATATTTTTACTACTACCTGTTTTAGTATGAAAATTTCCTAAAACTGCGAATATATCACGAAAGCCATAATCATCTGAAATCTCAAGTAATCTATTTTGTTTAACCGTAATCCAACACCTATTATTATTTGTTTGCCAGTGCATGAAAAGACCAATAGGCATTAAAAAATATAATACAAAGTAGATTAAGCTTATATCGTTAAAAAAATATACCAAGTAAAATATGGAAAAATAATTAATAAAGTATATAATATTATGAAAAATAAGATAAAATATAATTAATAATTTCTCAGACTTAGATTTTTTATTCCAAATTCTTTTATAAAATTTATTTGTATAAAAATCAAGTGTTGATATTAGAAATACGTAGGTAATAAAGTGTTTTACATAAACATTCATATTATACTACAAATATTAAATCTAAAGTTTAATTATATAGATACATTATATGGTTAAACGAAATAAAAAAGGCGAACTTGTATTTCCAGATAATCCTGAATTTACTCCAAATCTTACACCAAGTCAAATATTTCAATTAGGAAGTTTTGGAGGAACATATTGGCGTCCTATATATTCATCTGTGACAAAAAAAAATTATAAAAATATTCATCATAATTATCCTAAATCATGGTGGGAAGGCATACCTGAAAAACATTTATCATCATCAACTTATGATATTAAAGTTAATAAATATAGAAAAAAAGTTGGTTCTACTCTTGAAGATTGGGAAGCGAGTAGCTGGATAACTAAATATAATCCATATGGATGGGTCCACTGGTATTGTGATTACTATAATGGACGCAGAACACCAGATGATAATAGACAAATTATGCGTTGGTCAAATTTTGCTGGACCAAAAGGAAGATTTAAGAATAGATTAATCAATATGGTTAAAAATAAAAGAGAAAAAGGTATTGATACTGGTCATGATGACTATTCGATAAGTCCGGCTATACGTCAATCTCTTCAACATTGGGCTTATCAAATAACAGAAGAGGATTGTAAATAGATTTTTTATTAATTTTGTTAATAAAAATACTAGTTAGATGATTTTATAAATCTTAAATAGTATGTGAGTAAAGTTAAAAAAAGCCATGATGAACCTATTATTATAGTTGCTTTTAAACGCTGTTTTCTTAGCAATTGTATATCATGATATGCTATTTTAGTACCGGACCATTCAATCCAAAAATCTACAATGTTTACATCATCATGGCATATACGTTTTTCTAACATGGATAACCAGCAGCCACCTAAATAAATAAAAAGAATAATGATTATTAATGCATATATTAAACTTATTGTAGCAATATATTTATTACACAACAGAATAGCAAAATATATATATAATGGTAAGTTGAAGTGATAAGCCCTTATCCATACACCTAAATTTTTATCAGAAACTTTAAAATCTCTACAATGATTTTCACACATATCAATAAATGATTTTTTTCTTTCTTTAAGTTCGTTATTAGAAGGATTAATTAATTTATCAAGCATACTACTATTATAAATAATTTATTATTTTTTCAGAAAAAAAAAATAATAATACTAAATAAATTTATTTAACCAGTTAAATTTAGTTTTAATTATAACTATAGTAATTGTTAAAACAATTATATTATAAGCGGCATGATTAAAATTTTCTACTATATTTGTCTTATATTTTGTATCAAATATAAAATCTAAAGTATCGGGCCATCCAAGATTAGGTATTTTTTGTTTAGAAGTGTGATATGCTCTATTTTTTGATGTGTCATATATGTGATGCTCTTCATGAACTTTTGGTTGAATTTTGAAATAATTAATATTATGATTAGTGGCGTATAATAATCCCCAAAATATTGGAATGGTTTTGTTCAAAAAATATTGTGTATTGTTAATTGAAAAATTAAATTGATATTTGTAGGCTGCATACCAAACAGGAACAGTTATTGATACTAAATTTTGTAAAGTTTCTATAATTCTATTATACCATAATCTATTTAGTTTTGGATTGTGATGAATCATTGAATGAAAATCAAGATTATCGGATATAAAGTACATTGTATCTTTTATATATGAATTAATCAATTTGTCTGATAATCCATTGGATAATTTAGATAAATATCTTAAAAATACAGAGTACAGCCTTCTATAGTTTATAGTATGTGACAAATAATGGACATACCATCCTATAGTTGCTGATAAAATAATTGTTATCATACCAGATATTATTCTTGTAGATGGCTTACTTTCAATACCATATTTAATTGAAAATATAATGATTGCAACGGATAAAGTTAAATAAAATTTATTATTCAATCTAATACTTTTAAAAACTAAACTCAAATTCTTATTCATGAAAAGTGATAAAAAAAATAAAATATAAGAAAAATTCATTCCATAACTGAATCCATAGTATGTTACAACTGAAATAATAAAAATTATATATGATAAGTTCTTACAGTTTAATTTTTTTCCAGAATAATATCCAAATTGATTTGTATTATATATTTTAGTTTTTTTCTTTGATGCTGTATTACTCTTAATATTTGCAGGGGGGTCTATTTTTAGTTTATATTTAATGAATTCTTCTTCATTATTACTAGATGCAGATGTATTAATTTTTTCACTGGAACTATTACTAATTGTACCTTTTGATTTATCTGAAAGTGTTTCAGAGTTATCTATAGATTTTTTATCAATGAGATTTCGACTATTCACCTTGCCTTCATCATTTGATTTTTTATTAGATAATTTATCATTGATATCATGACTTCTATTATTAATTATTTTGATATCATTCATATTATTTTTATAATACATTTTAAATGAATATAATAACCCTATATTTTTTTTCAGAATTATTTATTGATATGACTGCATTGGTTAATAATAGTGTTCTGAAAAAGTTTCAAATAATACTCATTACATCGTAATTCATGTAAAGAAGCAGCCTTATATTGTTCAATACATAATTTTTTTATAGGAAATTTAATTATAGATAGTGGATTAACAATAATCATTACAGCTGTTATTAATATATTTGATTTTGCTTTGCGTGAAGTTTTAGTGTAATTAATTATAAAAAGATCAAATAATTTGTAAATAAATATTTTATTACTTTTATTACTATAATATTTAATGATAGTCCATACTATCCATATAAAGTCTTTATGATGTTTTTTGTCGATGCCTGAAACAATTCTTTCGGATACAATAAGTGAATTTTTATGATAAATTTTTTCATATTCAAATAACCAAGATATCCAGTAAATAATTTTATGTTCTCTATCACTATAATCAGTATTTATAAGGTAGTTACATATTTCTGATAATGGAATTATAATCTCTTTTGGATCTGATTCAGTTATAAATTTCGAAACTGTGTTTAAATCTTTACTTATTATACCTTGTTTCTTTGTATTAAGATCAAAATCTTTAGGCTTTATTTTA
>MDSV01032666.1_pt1 | contig 15890 bp, 13 predicted proteins | sample 810851 | NCBI WGS metagenome assembly MDSV01 (sample SAMN05326640, study PRJNA326480) | marine metagenome | isolation source: seawater | place: Atlantic Ocean: North East | collected 2012
CACCGTGATCTTCACGTCGGGAAACAGCGCCTCCGCGCGCATCATCAGTTCCGGAGCCAGAAGGTTGGCGATGGCGGCGGCGATCACCACCGACACCTCGCCCGCCGGCACCTGACTGGCATGCTTCACGTCGAGCCTGGCCTGTTCCAGGTCCGACGAGATTTTCTTGGCGTATTTCAGGAACATCTCGCCCGCCGGGGTCAGTTCCATGCCCGTCGTGCGGCGATGAAACAGCGTCGCCCCCAGTTGATGTTCGAGATTGGCGACAAGCTGGCTCAGCGCCGGCTGCGCGATGCCCAGACTGCCCGCCGCCTTCGACAGCGATCCGGCCTGGGCGATCTCGATAAAGGTGTTCAGATTTTTGAGTTTCATGCGGTGGTATAATAAAAACCTTATACCCGGTGGTCAATCTTTGAGTTACTCAAGCCTCCGAAACTCCCGTAAAGGTAGCGGCAAAACAACGCCAAATTAAGCTGGCGCGGGAGGGAAACATGAAAAAGGCAGAGCTGGTTTCCGGCTTGGTGCTTCTGGCATTCGGTATTTTATTATGGCTTGTCCTGATCCCCTGGCAAATCGCCGAGGCGCCGACGGCGATCATATCGCCGCGCATGATGCCGCTTCTCTGCGCGGCCATTCTGGTGATCTTGAGCCTGGTGCTGATCGGCCAGTCACTGCTGGCTCTGCGCCAGCTACGCGATGACAGCGGACCAATTTTCACACGGGGTGAAGTCGTCGCCACGCTCGGCGTCGTCGTCCTCTTCGCTGTCGCCACGCTGCTCTTCATCTACACCGGACCGCTGCTGCCCGGGCTGATGATCATCATCCTGCCGATGCTGGCCTTGGGCGAGCGGCGGATCGCCATGCTCACCCTGCTGCCGGCCGGTCTCATGGGCGGCGCGTGGCTGCTGTTCTACGTCGTACTGGGGACGAGCTTCCAATGATCGATGCATTCTTCACTCCGCTCGCGGCCGGCTTCGCGTCGATCGCCAATTTCTGGACGCTGTTCTACGTCTTCATCGGCGTGGCCGTGGGATATGCCGTGGGCGCCATCCCCGGTCTTGGGAAGGGCACCGCCACTGCCGTGCTGATCCCGGTGACCTTCTATCTGGAACCCGTTGCCGCCATCGGCCTCTTGATCGGCATCGCCAAGGGTTCGACCGCCGGCAGCGCAATCTCCGCCATTCTCATGAATACCCCCGGCGAGCCGTCCTCGGCGGCCACCGCCTTCGACGGCTATCCGCTGGCGCAGCAGGGCAAGGCCGGCAAGGCGCTGAAGATGGGGCTCTACGCCTCGGTGATCGGCGACCTGATCTCGACCCTCTGCCTTATCGCGCTGGCCGCGCCGCTCGCCCAGTTCGCGCTCGAGATCGGGCCGGTCGAGCAATTCGCCATCCTGCTGTTCTCGCTGACCTTCATCGGCGCGCTTGCCGGCAATTCTCTGGTCAAGGGCCTGATTTCCGGCACGCTCGGCCTCCTGGTCGCCACGGTGGGGATGGAGGTAGAAACCGCCGTGCCCCGTTTCACCTTCGGTCGGCTGGAACTGTTCGACGGCCTGTCGCTGATCCCCGTCGCCATCGGCATGATGGCGGTGTCGGAAATGATCCTGCAGATGGCCAACCACCGCGCGCTGGATCGCCAGGTGGCCGAAATCCGCGTCTCGTCCGATCCGGACGATAGCCGGGTGACCGGTCAGGACTGGCGCCGCTGCCTGCCCGTGATCCTGCGCGGCACCGGGATCGGCGTTTTCGTCGGCATCCTGCCGGGCCTCGGCGCCAGCGTCGCCTCGTTCATGTCCTACGGCGCGACCGCGCGCATGTCGAAGACCCCGGAACGCTTCGGCAAGGGCGCGATCGAAGGCGTCGCCGCTTCCGAGAGCGCGGATAATGCGGTGGTGCCCTCCAGCTTCGTGCCGCTGTTCGCGCTCGGCATCCCCGGCTCCGTGATCGCGGCGATCCTGATTTCCGCCTTCGTCATCCACGGGATCACGCCTGGTCCGCTGATGTTTGTCGAGGACGCGGAGATCGTCCAGGCCCTCTACGCGGCGATGATCGTGGCAAGCTTCGCCCTGCTGGCGATCGGCATCATCGGCCAGTCATTCTTCGCCTGGGTGATCCGCTCGCCGATGCGGGTGATTGCGCCGGCGGTCCTGTTCTTCTGCATGATCGGAGCGTTCATGCAGGGCGGCGGACTGTTCGGCATCGGGGTGATGCTGGTCTTCGCGGTGTTCGGCGTGCTGGCGAAGAAACTCGACTTTTCCTTCGTCACCTTCCTGATCGGCTTCGTCATCGGACCGTCGCTGGAACTGACCCTGCGCCAGACGATCCCGCTGCTCGACCGGGACGTCACCAACCTTGTGCAGCATCCAATCGCGGCCGTGTTCATCGGCCTGACCGTCGCGCTCATCGCGATCCTGGCGCTGGCCGAAATCCGGCGCCGCACTCGGGCGGCCCTCGCCATATCCGCAGGGACCGCCGCATTCAATGAAACCGGGAGGAACTCATGACCATACTGAAGAAACTCGCCGCCGCCGCGGTCACCGCGGCGACACTTGTCGCGGGCGCGGCATTGGCGGAAGACTATCCGACGAAAGCGATCACCGCGCTGATCGGCTATGAGGCCGGCGGCGGCACCGATACGATCGGCCGGGTGCTGTTCGAGGAGATGAAGGAGACCCTTGGCCAGCAGATCATCGTGGTCAACGTGCCGGGGGCGGCCAGCAGCGTCGCGGCGCTGAAGCTGAAGATGGCGAAGCCGGACGGCTACACCCTGATGCTCTCGCCTTCAACCGCCGTTGCCACCAACCAGATCTGGAACCCGGCCGCAGACTACGAAGTCGACGACTTCACCATGATCGGCTCGATCGCGGCCTATCAGCCGGCCTTCGCCGCGCCGATGGATCGCCCCTACGACACGTTCGACGAGTTCGTCGCCTTCGCCAAGGAAAATCCCGGCGCCAAGGTCGCAACGATCACGCCGGCCTCGAAAGTGCAGATGGAGCTGGTCGCAAAGCAGGAAGGGCTGGAGCTGAACTTCGTGCCGGTCAAGGGCGGCGCTGGCATGATCAGCGGTCTGCTCGGCGGCGATTTCGACATCGCCTATAGCGGCGGCGCGCACCAGAAATATCCCGACAAGATCAAGACCATCGCCTCGACCGGCGAGGAACGCCTGGTGGCGAGCCCCGACATCAAGACGATGAATGAATATGGCTACATGTCGAGCTACGGCTCGAAGCTGGTTCTGGTCGGCCCGGCCGGCATGCCGGAAGACGTGGTCGCCACGCTCGAGAAGGCCCTGCTGGAGGCCGGCCGCACCGAAAGCGTCCGCCAGGTTATGGCCAATCTCGACTTCCCGCCCGTCGAGAAGGGATCGGCCGAGCTTATGGAAGAGGTCAAGGCGGCCCACCAGGCCGAGCTCAAGCTCAAGGAAGCCGTCGAGGCGCCCAACTGATCACCATGCCCGGGGCGCGATGGTCGCGTCCCGGAATTTTCGGGAGTACTATCCGTGTTCGAGCCCCTCAAAGGCCTCCGCGTCATCGACACCAGCCATGTTCTTGCCGGCCCCTATGCCGGCTATCAGCTGGCCCTGCTGGGGGCCGACGTCATCAAGATCGAAGTGCCCGGCATCGGCGACTGGACCCGCAAGGGCGGCCAGTTGCCCGAACTGAACGAAGCCGGCATGGGACTGTCCTACATGTCCCAGAATGCCGCCAAGCGCTCGCTCGCCCTCGATATCAAGACCCCGGAGGGACGCGACATCCTCAAGCGCCTGACGGCGAACGCCGACGTGTTCATCGAGAACATGCGCCCGGGAACCATGGTCCGCAACGGGCTCGGTTATGAGGATATGAAGGCGATCAAACCAGACCTGATCTATTGCTCGATCTCGGCCTTCGGCCAGGATGGTCCCTACAGCCGGCGCGGCGCCTATGACCATGTCATTCAGGGCATGTGCGGGATCATGGGCACCACCGGAACCCGGGAAAGCGGACCGACCAAGGTCGGCGCGCCCTATGTCGATTTCGCCACCGGGCTCAACGCGGCCTATGCCATTTCCGCGGCGCTGCATCAAAGGCGCGCAACCGGCGAAGGCGTGCATCTCGACGTCGCCATGCTCGACACCTCGATGATGCTGATGGCCTCGCTGCTGACCAGCCACCTCAGCTCCGGCTGGAAGCCCGAGCCCGCGGGCAACGAGGCCTGGAGCCGAAGCCCGACCTCCGGCTGCTTCCAGACCGCCGACGGTCTGTTGATGGTGGCGGCAAACAATATCCGCCAGATCATCCCGCTGCTCGAAACGCTCGGCCTGACCGAGCTTGCGGCAAAGACGCGACGCGACCCGGCGGCGATGAGGGACGACCCGAACGGGCTGCGCCCCACCCTTGAGGCCGCCCTTCTCGCCCGGTCGGCCAGCGCATGGGAGGAAGACCTCAACGCCGTCGGCGTGCCCGCCGGAAGGGTGCGCAATCTCGCCGAAATGCTGGCCGAGGAACACGCCGCCGCCCGCCAGCTCACCACGCCGATAGAGGCAGTGCCCGGCACCACCGTCCATGTCCCGACGGCGGGCTTCAAGGCCAACGGCGCCGCGATCGCCCCCACGACCCCAGCCCCGCGCCTTGGCGAGCACTCGCGCGAAGTGCTGGGCGAGCTTGGTTTGTCGGAGGACGAGATCGACGCCCTTGTGTCCGACAACATCGTGGGGACAACCGATGGGGCTGGCGACCGGACATCCGCATCCGCCGGCGCCGCTTTTGCGCGGCTTTGAGGACTACGCCCTTTGATTGTCGCCGCGGCCAAGGCCGCGGCGCTTCCCTTAGAAAAACGCCTGCAGGCCTGTCTGGGCGCGGCCCAGGATCAGGGCATGCACATCATGGGTGCCTTCATAGGTATTGACGGTTTCGAGGTTGACCATGTGGCGGAAGACCTGGAATTCCTCCGAGATGCCGTTGCCGCCATGCATGTCGCGGGCATTGCGGGCGATATCCAGCGCCTTGCCGCAATTGTTGCGCTTGATCAGCGAAATCATCTCCGGCGCGGCATCGCCCTGTTCCAGCAGCCGGCCGACCCGGAGTGCCGCCTGCAGGCCGAGCGCGATCTCGGTCTGCATGTCCGCCAGCTTCTTCTGGAAGAGCTGGGTCTGGGCGAGCGGCCTGCCGAACTGCTTGCGGTCGAGACCGTATCGCCGCGCGGCGTGCCAGCAGAACTCGGCCGCCCCGATCACGCCCCACGCAATGCCATAGCGGGCGCGATTGAGGCAGCCGAACGGACCCTTGAGCCCCTCGACATTGGGCAGCAGCGCCTCCTCGCCGACCTCGACGCCATCCATGACGATTTCGCCGGTGACGGAGGCGCGCAGGCTGAGCTTGCCGCCGATCTTGGGCGCGCTGAGGCCCTTCATGCCTTTCTCCAGCACGAAGCCGCGGATCTTGCCGCCATGAGCCTCCGACTTTGCCCAGACAACGAAGACATCGGCGATCGGCGCATTGGAAATCCACATCTTCGCGCCGTTCAGCACATAGCCGCCGTCCGTCTTGCGCGCCGTGGTCTTCATGCCGCCGGGATCCGACCCGGCATCGGGCTCGGTCAGCCCGAAACAGCCGATCCATTCGCCGGAGGCAAGTTTGGGCAGATATCTGTTGCGCTGCTCTTCCGACCCGTAAGCGTGGATCGGATACATGACCAGCGAGGATTGCACGCTCATCATCGAGCGATAGCCGGAATCGACACGCTCGATCTCGCGGGCGGCCAGGCCATAGGCCACGTAACCCGCGCCCGCGCCGCCATATTGCTCCGGCAGGGTCAGGCCGAGCAACCCCATTTCACCCATTTCAGCAAAAATCGAAGGATCGACCGTTTCATTCGCGTAGGCCGAGACCACCCGGCTCTGGAGCCTGTCCTGCGCGAAGGCATGCGCCCCATCGCGCAGCATGCGCTCCTCATCCGTCAACTGGTTTTCCAGCAGAAACGGATCGTCCCAGACAAATCGGCCGAGTTCCGGCCCGTGCGTATCACCCATGTTACACCTTCTTCTTTTCCTGCGCGCTCGCGCGCAAATGATCGTCCCAGTACATCGGCCCGCCGAGATCGCGGGGGAAGCCGTAGCCATGCGCCCACACCACGTCGATATCGGAACTGCGCGCCGCAATGCCCTCGTCGAGAATGCGCCGCCCCTCCTCGATCATGGGACCATGCGTGCGTTCGATGATTTCGGCATCCGTAACCACCCGCCGCGCAATGCCGCCTCTTTCCGCGATCTCGGCGATAATGGCATCCACCTCCGGATCGGACTGGGGCTTGCGGCTGTCGTCGTAAAGATACCAGCCCTTGCCAGCCTTCTGGCCAAGCCGTCCAAGCTCGCAGAGCCGGTCTGGCAGCGCGTCGGTCTCACCGAGCGCCTTGCGGTTCCGCCAGCCGATATCGAGCCCGGCGAGGTCCTGCATCTGGCAGGGGCCCATCGGCCAGCCGAAGGCCCGGAAGGCGGCGTCAATCTGATCGGGCGTCGCGCCCTCCAGCAGCAGTTGCGACAGCGCGGCATTGCGGGCCTGCAGCATACGGTTGCCGACAAAGCCGTGGCAGACGCCGACCACCACCGGCTGCTTGCCGAGGCGCCGTGCAAGTTTCAGCGCCGTCGCCAGCACATCGGGCGCTGTCTGGTCGCCGCGCACGATTTCCAGCAAGGTCATCACATTGGCCGGCGAGAAGAAATGCAGGCCGAGCACATCGGCGGGCCGCGTGGTCGAGCGCGCGATCGCGTTCACGTCCAGATAGGAGGTATTGGTCGCAAGGATCGCGCCCTGCCGCGCCACGGCGTCGAGCTCGGCGAAAATGGTCTTCTTGACCGCCATATCCTCGAACGCCGCTTCGATGATCAGGTCGGCGGATGCCAGATCGGCGATCGCGACCGTGCCCGCAATCCGCGCCTTGCGCCTGCCGGCCTCCTCCGCGCTCAGCGACCCGCGCTTGACCGAGCGCTCATAGGTGTCCGCGATACGTTCCATGCCGCGCTTAAGGGCCGCTTCATCGGTCTCGCGCACGATCACGTCGAAACCGCTATTGGCGAACGCCATCGCGATCCCGCTGCCCATCGTGCCCGCGCCGATCACGGCTACGGCCTGCACCGCGCGGGGCTCAGCTTCGGCGACATCGCCCGAAGGTTTCGCCGCCGCCCGCTCGGCGAAAAACAGGTGGCGCAGCGCGCCGAATCGGGGGTTACCGGTCGCGGTTTCGAACAGACGCCGTTCCTCCGCCATCGCGTCCTCGAAGGAGAGCGTCAGCGCATTGCGCACCGATTGCGCCGCAAGTTCGGGCGCGGAGGAGCGCGCCTTGCGGCAGAGCTCGGCGGTCAGGCTTTCCAGCGCCTGCGGGTCGCATGCCGGCATCGCCTCGCGGCGGCGGCTCACAGGTGGCGGGATGTCGTCGGCGTCAATCTTGTCGGAGAGGAACCGGATCGCATTGGCGACCAGGTCGTTGTCGAAGACAGCGTCCACGAGACCGATGCCTTGTGCCGCTTCCGCGCCCATCATATTGCCGCTACCGGCGAGTTTCAGCGTCGCCTCCGCGCCGATCAGATAGGTTGTGCGGACCGTGCCGCCCGCGCCCGGCAACAGGCCGAGCTTTACCTCCGGCAGGCCGAGCTGCGCATCACGGCTGGCCACGCGGAAGGTGCAGCCGAGCGCCAGTTCCAGCCCGCCGCCAAGCGCCGTGCCGTGTAGCGCGGCAACGCTCGGCTTGCCCAGCGCTTCAAGCTTGTCGATCACCGCGTGCAGCGTCGGCGGCCGGACCTCGCCCAGTTCCTCGATATCGGCCCCGGCAACGAAGGTGCGCCCGGCGCAGGCCAGCACAACGCCCTTGACCGCCTCATCGCCCGCCGCCTCGTCCAGCCGCACCTCTATCAGCTTCCGCAGCGCCTGCGACAACGCGTTCACCGGCGGACGGTCAATGGTGATGACCGCGATCCTGCCGAATTTCTCGATATCCACCTTCATCTCAAGCAGCCTCCCCTGCAAGTCCAATTGTGTTCAATGATGCCGTCAGGCAAGCGCAACGCTGCGATCAACAGCAAGCAGCCGGTTCATGCAGCTTCGGCTGTCGCCGGCGCTGATCCGCAGGGCGGTGAGCCGCCCGAAGATGCGGCCGGTCAGGCTCTCCTCGGTCATGCCGATGCCGCCATGAAGCTGGACGGCGCTCTCTCCGATCAGCTTTGCCGCCGCGTTCATTTTCAGCTTCACGGCATCCAGCGCCGCCGCCCGCTCATCGGCAGATGCGCCAAACATCCGACCGCCGAAATCGAGCATAGCGCGCGCGGTTTCCAGTTCGACATACATGTCGACCGCGGCATGCTGCAGAGCCTGAAAACCCGATAGCGGCTGGCCGAACTGACGCCGGTCACGCAGATAGTCCACCGTCAGCTCCAGCAGCTTTTCCATGCCGCCCAGCATTTCCGCGCAGGTAATCAACTGGCCGCGCGCTTCCGCCGCGGCAATCAATCGCCCGGCCTCTTCGCCCTCGGCCATAAGCGCCGTTTTTCCCACGGTAACGCCGTCCAGCGCAAGGTCGGCATCGGCCGCCGGGCCGGCCGGCATATAAGCGGTTTTGGTCGCGGCGATGGTCTGGAGATCGAGCAGGAACAGCGCCGGGCGCTCCTCAAGCATGGCGCTTGCGATCACGATGTCGGCGGTCGATCCCGCCGGCACGACCATCTTGACGCCGGAAAGAACGAAGCCGTCAGCCGCGCGCCGGGCGACAACCGGCTTCAGGTCATGGAGCGCCAGCGTGGCGATGCGCGCGCCGCTTACGATCTCGTCCAGCAGGGCAGAGACCTCCGGACGATCCGACCATTGCGCAAGCAGAGGCATGGCGAGCGCTTCCGACGCAAAGAATGGCGTGGCGAGACCCGCCTGCCCGAAGGCGCGGGCAAACACCATCAGCGCCTGCGGACCCAGCTCTGCCCCGCCGGCGCTTTCCGGGAGCGTGAGGCCGAGCATGCCGAGTTCGGCCAGTTGCGGCCACAGATCCGCCGGCGCGGCGATTTCCGACAATATGCCGGCGACGCTGTCCCACAACATCCGTTCTTCTTCGGTCAAAGCTTCCATGTGCGCCTCACAGATTCAGAATTGTCTTGGCGATGATGTTCTTCTGAATCTCGTTCGACCCGCCATAGATCGAAACCTTCCGGAAATTCAGATAGTTATTGAGTGCGGCAGCGGCCGCCAGTTGTTCTTCCGCCGCATGGTAAGGATCGGCCACATCGCCCGGCGCGCGCAGCGCCGCCACGCCCTCAAGTTCCATCAGGAGTTCCGAGGCGCGCTGCTGAAGCTGCGATCCGCGCAGCTTCAGGATGGACGATGCCGGGTCCGGCCGGCCCTGGCTCTCTCCGGCGCGCGACAATATCTGCATCTGGGCGACCTCGAGCGCCTTCAGTTCGATTTCAAGCTTGATGACCTCCGAACGGAACAGCGGATCGTCCCAGACGCCGTTATCTTTCGCCCGGCGGCGGATGCGCGCCACGCGCTCCTTGGAGAGGCCAATCCGGGCAATGCCCGAGCGTTCATTGGCCAGCAGGAACTTGGCGTAATCCCAGCCGCGGTTTTCCTCGCCGACCAGGTTTTCGACCGGCACCCGCGCATCGGTGAAGAACACCTCGTTGACCTCGTGCCGGCCGTCCATGGTGATGATCGGCCGCATTTCGACACCGGGCGTATCCAGATCGATAAGAAGAAACGAGATGCCCTTCTGCTTCTTGGCCTCGCAGTCCGTCCGGACCAGGCAGAAAATCCAGTTGGCATACTGGCCGTAGCTCGTCCAGGCCTTCTGACCGTTGACGATATAGTCATCTCCGTCGCGCACCGCCCTTGTCGTCAGCGAGGCAAGGTCCGAGCCGGCATTGGGTTCCGAAAAGCCCTGGCACCACCAGTCATCGAGATTGGCGGCCCGGGGCAGGAATTTCTCCTTCTGCGCCTGATTGCCGAAGGCGGCGATCACCGGCCCGACCATGAAACAGTTGAACTGCAACGGCAGCGGCACCGCGTTGAACTGCAGTTCCTCGATGAAGAGATAGCGCTGGACCGGCGTCCAGTCCCTGCCGCCCCATTCGAGCGGCCAGTTCGGCACCGCCAGACCATGGGCGTTCAGAATGCGCTGCGAGGTGACGATATCCTGCTTGGCCAGCGGCTGGCCGGCGCTGACCTTGGCGCGGATTTCCGCGGGAATCTTTTCCTGAAAGAAGGTGCGCATTTCTTCGCGAAACTGCTGATCTTCCTTCGAAAGATAACCGCCCGAGGGTTTGGTCTTTCCCATGTCGCGCCCATCCCTGTAAAGCCATGACACATTTAACTACCGTCTGGCCGGTAATAAAATAAGCCATGGGGGATGTCAATCCGTCCGGATGCGGGGACGCTATCGGGGCAGAGCGCCGGCCAGCAATATTTGCGCGTAGGATTCGGCGATTTCAGCGGCGGTGAGCCGCCCGTCGGGACGATACCATCTGGCCATCCAGTTCAGCATGCCGAGCACGCCTCTGGCGAAGGTCGGCACATCGGAAACCGTGATCGTGCCTGCGTCGACGCCAGCCTCCACAACGTCTTCCAGAAGCTGGACATAGGCCTTGCGCATGGCGCGCTCGTCCGGGGTCAGGTGCGCGCGCTCGCCGCCGCCCCCGCGGCCGAAAAAGCTTGCGCGATACCGTTCGCCATGCTCCGAGAAATACCGCGCATGCGCGGTCATGAAGGCGGTCAGCTTGTCGGAGTAGCCATTATGGGCGGCGATGGCGGCAACCGCGCCCGCATGCAGATCCCGCAGCGTGTCCAGCACGATCGCTTCGAAAAGCGCATGCTTGGTCGGGAAGTAATGATAGAGACCGGCCTTGGTGACGCCCACCGCGGTTGCGACATCCTGAAGCGACGTATTGTCGAAGCCCTTTTCGGCAAACAGCGCCGCCGCGGCGTCGCAGATCATGCGATAAGGGTCTTCCATGCTGGAAGGGCGGCCCGGCCCGGACCTTGGCTTTTTGTTCTTCATGCCCAACGGTAGCTATTCCGGCCTGTTCGCACAAGCTGCACGATGGCGTCCAGAACACCTATCCCGGGCTTGATCCGATCCGTTAACGCGGCCTGCATCGACCGGAACGCCTCGTCCGACAGCGTCCGCAGCCCGAAAAGCCGGCGACAGCAATCCGACGTCCAAACGGATCGCAGATTTCGCGGTGGTCCAGAGGCCCTAAAGGTCGTACTTGGCCAATATCTCCTCGATCGCCCTGTCCTGTTCCGGATCTGGCAAAAGCGCGGGCTGGCGGGAGAGGCCTACGGACGGGTCGCGCAAATAGAGCGCCCGCTTCACCAGGGCCGGCGGGTAGCCGAGCCTGTAAAGATCGGTGCGGAAGGCGGCGTAGGTTTCCTGGGCCTTCTTCGCCCCCGCCTCGTCGCCCGCGTTGACGCATGACACGATCCTGGCCAGCACGTCGGGCATGACATTGCCGAGGCCGGAAATGCAGCCCTTCGCGCCATTGGTTAGCGCCCAGTGTACAAGCTGATCCGGACCGGAATAAACGTCGAAGCCCTCGACGGCGCGGCCGACCGCCATATAGGCCTCAAGCGTGTCCTGCGCGCCGCCCGAATCCTTGATGCCCGCGATATTGCCGTGGGCGGCCAGCCGGCGCGCGGCCTCGGGCTCGATATGGTTCTGGGTGCGCGCCGGAATGTCGTAGAGATAGATCGGCGTTTCGACGGCATCGGCGACCGAGGTGAAATGGCGCTCGAGACCATCCTGCGTGCAGGCGATGAAGAACGGCGTGATGACGGCGATGCCGTCGACGCCGATGCGGTCGAACTCGCGCGCCAGCTTCACCGTCTCGAAGGACGCGGGCATGCCGGCATTGACGATGACGCGAGCGCGACCGGCGACCTCGTCAACCACCTCGCCGCAAAGCCGCACCTTCTCCTCGAAGGTCAGCGCCGAAAAATCGCCATTCGTGCCGGCGCACATGATGTTGTTGCCGGCCGAAACCTGCCGGCGCACCTGCGCCCGCGTCGCCTCGTAATTGATGGTTTCGTCGTCGTTGAAACAGGTGACGAGTGCGACGAACGCTTCCTTCTTGTCGGTCATTCTTCCCCCTCAGCCGCGCGCGGCGGTCCCCATTCTTGCGGCATAATCGAGTGCCGCGAGCATATTGACGTGATTGGCCTTGCCCGTGCCGGCGATATCAAAGGCCGTGCCGTGATCGACCGAGCAGCGATCGATCGGCAGGCCGAGCGAGACGTTGACGGCGGTATCGAAGGCCACGAGCTTGATCGGGATATGGCCCTGATCGTGATACTGGGCGACGACCAGGTCGAAAGCGCCGTTATAGGCGCGATGATAGACGGTATCGGCCGAGATCGGCCCTTCCACATGGATACCCTCGGCCTTCGCCGCCGCGACAGCCGGCGCGATCGCCTCGTCATCCTCCCGGCCGAAAAGCCCGTTCTCGCCGCAATGCGGATTGATGCCCGCCACCGCGATGCGCGGCGCTTCGAGCCCCATGCGCTTCATGTGTTTGTGGCCGGTGCGGATGGTTTCGAGCACCCGCTCCGTCGTGGCCCGCCCGATCGCATCCCTGAGCGAAACATGGGTGGAGACATGCACGACATTCAGCCGCTCGGAGGCGAGCAGCATCCATGACGACTTCGACCCCGTCAGATGCGCCAGCATGCCGGTATGGCCATCATAGTGATGCCCCGCCGCATTCAGCGCTTCCTTGTTGATCGGCGCGGTGACGATGCAGGCGGCCTCGCCGCCCATGGCCAGTTCCACCGCGCGGGCGATATAGCGGTAGGAGGCCTCGCCGCAGGCCGGGCTCAGGACGCCGAATTTCCCCGGCAATCCATCGACGGCGATATGGTCGACGCGGATACCGTCACCCGCCTCATCCGGCGCAAGGATTGGCAGATCGACACCGCACACCGCCGCGGCGCGGGCGACCGTGGACCGGTCCCCGATGACGCGGACCTGCTCCCGCAAGGCGGCATCGCGCGCCGCAAGCGCCCTCACCGTTACCTCAGCGCCCACCCCAGAGGGATCCCCCATGGTGATGACGATTGACTGTTTCATGAAGGCCTCCCGAGAACGACGCGTCGCACAGCTTTTAACTTATAGGTAAACAGGTTTCAATAACCGGCGCATAAATTAATGGGAAACGTCATTTCACCTTGAAATTTATCCTCTTTTTATCGCAAGATCGTGACGTAACAATAATGACAACCTCGGGAGACGATTGTGCCGCCGGACGTTCTGATCATAGCCGATGACCTGACGGGCGCGCTCGATTCGAGCGTGGCCTTTGCGGGTCCGGGGCGATCCGTGCTGGTGGCGCGCAAACCAGATGCCATTCCCGCGCTTCTGCGCCAATCGCCGGATGTGCTTGCCGTCAACACGGCAAGCCGGGAATGCGACGCGGAGGAAGCGACAAGGCGCGTGGCGGCGGCCCTCGCCCATTTGCCGTTGGCCGATATTCCGATCATCATGAAGAAGGTCGACTCGCGGCTCAAGGGCAATATCGCTGCCGAGCTGGCCGTGCTGCAGGCAACCCTCGGCGCGCGCCGCATCATCGCGGCCCCGGCGATTCCGTCGATGGGCCGTCGCGTAACGGGCGGCATGCTGAGTGGCGATGGCATTGCCGCGCCGATCGACGTCGCCTCCCGCATCGGGGTTTCGGCCGCAATACCGGATACCGAGAGCGACCGCGACATGGATAACCTTGTCCGTTACGCCGGTTCCGGCGCGCTGTGGGTCGGCGCGCGCGGGCTTGCCTTTGCGCTGGCGCGCGCCTCAGGGCACCCCGAACCGCAGCCCTTCCGGCTCGCGCCCCCGCTGATGATCGTCAACGGCTCGCGCGATCCGATCACGGTGGCGCAGGTCGAGCGACTGCGTGCGCTGACATCGGCGCTCGAAGCGCCCGATGGTGGGGTTCCGGCAATCGCCGAGACCGAATTGCCGCTCGCCGTGTCCATCTGTGAGGGCGGCGGCGGCCTTTCCGGCGAAGCTGCCGGCGCCCGCTTCTACGACGGTGTCAGCCGCCTGCTGCAGGCACTCAGGCCACGGTCGCTGCTGGTGGCGGGCGGTGAGAGCTGCAACGGCATACTGGACCGTCTCGATGTCCGGAGTTTACAAGTGGTTGCCGAATTGCGGCCCGGCCTGCCGGTCAGTTACGCCGCGGCACCTTGGGGAAATTTACAACTCGTGACAAAATCGGGCGGTTTTGGTACGCCGTCGCTTCTGGCCGAGATTTTTACCGAGGCGGATAGCGGCGATGACGAAGAGGACATGCGATGACCGACAATCTGAACCAGGACGCGGATCGCGGCGCCGCCCAACGGCGCACCTCGCTGTCGGACAAGGTCTATGAGGCGCTGCGCGGGCGGATCATGCGCGGCGATTACGGCGCCAATGAAAAATTGCCGGCGGAAAAGGATCTCTCCGTCAAGTTCGGCGTGTCGCGCCCGGTGCTGCGCGTGGCGCTGGAGCGGCTGCGCGACGAGCGGCTGATCTATTCGCGTCAGGGCGCCGGGAATTTCGTGCGGATCAAGCGCGAGACGGCGCTCGGCTACACGCCCGTCGAAACCATCGCCGATATCCAGCGCTGCTACGAATTCCGCCTGACGGTCGAGACCGATGCCGCCGCCCTTGCCGCGCTGAGGCGCAACGAAGCGGCGCTCGCCGAAATGGAACGGGCCCTGCATCTTCTGTCGGATGCGACCGGCCAGCAGCTTCACCGCGAGGATGCCGATTTCGCCTTTCACCAATCCGTCGCCCAGGCCACCAACAACCAGTATTATGGCGAGACGCTGAAGGCGCTGCGCGACCACATCTATGTTGGCATGAAGCTGCACGGAGAGACGCTGATGTCCGATGGCGCCTGGGCGCTGGAGGAGGTGCTGGCCGAGCACAAGGCGATCTACACCGCCATCAGGGAACGCGCGCCGGACGCCGCCCGCGCCGCCATGCGCGCCCATATCGAGCATTCGCGCGAGCGGCTTTTCGGCGGCGGCCTGTTCGATCTTTCACTCTGAAAACAGGATGAAGGCGGCCCGACGGCCGCGCTCCCCTTTATGGCAACGCCTAGAACGCCGACCGATAGATCGCGTGCACATCGTCGACCGACATGTCGCGCGGGTTGTTGTCCATCAGCCGGCGGATGGCATGGGCCTCTTCGGCCCAGAGCCGCAGATCCGCCTCGTCGGCGCCGTGGGCCTCAAGCCGCATCTCGACGCCGAGACCCGCGCAGAACTGATGGGCGGCACTGTGCACCGCCTCCGGCGTTTCCGCCGAAAGGCCGAGCGCGGCCATGATTTCACCGGTCTTCTCGGCGGCCACGGGCTGGTTGAAGGCCAGCACATGCGGAAAGATGATAGCGTTGGCGAGCCCATGCGGCAGGTCGAGCCGGGTGCCGAGCGGATAGGCGAGCGCATGGCCCGCCGCGGTATTGACCGGCCCAAGGCAGATACCGCCGTAATAGGAGGCGAGCATCATGCCCGCGCGCGCCTCGGCGTCATTGCCGTTTTCAACCGCGCGGCCGAGATATCGGCCGATCAGGCCGATGCCGAGCCGGGCGTAACCGTCGATCAGGTCGTGAGCCCGGATATTGGTGAAGGCCTCAACGCAATGGGCCAGCGCGTCGATCCCCGTCGCCGCCGTTACCGCCGGCGGCACGGAATAGGTCAACTCGGGGTCGAGGATGGCGATATCAGCCAGCAGGAACGGGCTTTCGACCGCCAGTTTCGATTTCGTCTCGGGATCGGTCAGAAGCGCGCGGATGCCGGCTTCCGAGCCGGTGCCCGCCGTGGACGCGACCTGCGCCAGCGGGGTACGCCTGCCCGCCACCTTGTTCGGACCCACGACATCGCGAACGGATTGCTCCCCGTC
>MDSV01083676.1_pt1 | contig 15887 bp, 11 predicted proteins | sample 810851 | NCBI WGS metagenome assembly MDSV01 (sample SAMN05326640, study PRJNA326480) | marine metagenome | isolation source: seawater | place: Atlantic Ocean: North East | collected 2012
CATGACGCTGTTGGGGCGTGATGAGACGAAAGGCAAAATTTACCCTCTGTTTATTGAACGGATTCTTCTGATTTCAGTTGTCGTTCTCACCGTCGTATACGGTGGGAATATTGCTGATCATTTTTCATCTTCATGGATGGGCCTCACCATCGGATACATCATGTTCCCGATGGCCTTAATCGCCGTAATAGAGATGATTGGACGTTTCATTCAATCTCAACAATAATCAAAGTTGAGAGAAGTCTTTTTTGACAGGGGACGCATCTTCTGTTCTGGTTTTGGATTGAATCAATCCAATAACTCGCTGCCAGGGAATGAAGAATCGTAATACAGACATGATGCTCAAGAACAGCAGTGCAGAAATAACAAGCCCATAGGTCAGAGTAAGTTCAATCGATTCAGAGACCTGACCCGCCCATTGACTGCCGGTCGTATCCGAAACAATGGTGAGCAGAACTTTGTGGAATCCCAAGGCCACCATCGTGACTAAACCGGTTAATCCTAGGAAGAAAAATGTATGACGAAGATGGGTGTTGAGTACATTGTCCATCTGTTGAACGTATTCGGGGTCACGCTTGCAGGACTCAGGCAATCGGAAGGCGTATTCAAGATTGCGAATGACACCGTAACTTGCTTCTTGGAAGACCATGATGAGCACTGCGATAAGAATGAGGTCAAATTGTTCTTTGGTAACCAATTTCAACCCGAATAAACCGATCGTTGGGTCCGATGATTGACTTTCTAGCGTTGCTAAGGCGCCCCCGTACGCACCCAGTTGTCCTTTGATGAGAGGGAAGGTAAGAATTGCATGTATTCCCAAGAAGAGAAGTGTAAAGCCAATTGCCCAAGCGATTGAACGACGCGATAGCCCCCAAATACCTCGGGTCCCCATGATGACTGGAAGGAGGTAAATGAAGAGAATAATGAGCGACATGATCATCAAGAGTGGCCATTGAAGGGTTTCAAGTTCGTTATCATCTGGTAGCCTCAAATTAAATTCAAATAACATTCCTGCAAACCACGACAATAGAAGTCGGCCGACCAGTAATACAATCAAACCCACAATAAATCCGAGTTTAATTCGCTGCTGAACCTTTGGAGTTTGGAAGGCAATAAATGCCATGATTCCACCTAAACTGAGCCCCATAACCATTGGCACAAAGAATCGTGAGAGCCCCTCTCTTCCTTCCCCGGTCAACCAATCACCAAGGGGCAATTGGTCGGAGATTAACAATTCAATTGAGTCGAACAAGATGGTATGGTCAATGGACCCTACGACATAGGTTTGAACCACTTGAACATACATCGTAATGAGTGCAATGGTGGCTACGATTTGAAGCGAAAGAATTTGCCATTGGCGTCTTAGATTTTTCAAATGAAGCGTTCTAGGACGGGCTGCACCCTCCATGAGCACATCAGACTGCAGACCAACTTCACCTGCCATGCTTAGTACCCCCTTACCTGCATCAGTGCCTGTGACAAATCCATGTCTGGCATCCAGTCAATAACTTGAGCTCCAGAGCCAGCAAGTGTCGTGAGGCGGTTCTGACGCTCCAACTTCAAGACCTCATAGGACATCCTTGGAATACGGCTTACCAACCGTTCAAAGTCAACACTGGATGGTGAGAGAACGGTCACTTCGTGCCCTCTCCCGACAAGGTCCCGGACAGCAGCAGGCACTGTACCGTCTCCCTCACAGGATGAGATCACAAAGACAGGACTTCCCCGACTGAATCGCCCACTCAATGAATTCGTGACTGCTTGGAGGGGCATGGTGCCCTTTGGAGTAACTCCTGCAAGGGCGCTTAAAATTTTGAAATATTGCTTATCTCCTGTATCGGGAGGCAGGTAGGATAATTTTTCATCGTAAATCGCAAGAGCAACAGAATCACGTCGCTTGAGGAAAAAGGCTGCGAGGCTTGCAGCCGAAACAGTTCCCATCTCCAACGGATTCTTCAGTACAGTACCTATGCGTGCTAAGTCACGGCTGTCAAGAATAAGATAGAGGTCGGTTACAGCATCCCGGCATTTTTCATTAACCATAAGTTCGCCAGTACGAGCAAATGCCTTCCAGTTGATGTTCTTGAATGGGTCACCTGGAACATATTCTCGTAGTGAATAAAATTCCGAACCTTGTCCAGGTGTCCGAAGTGTTGTTGCCCCGGTATACATCTTAGGGGTTCGGCTTCGTAGAAATGCTTCTTCGATGTCTTTAATCTGAGGGAAAATCACAATGTCGCTGTGGTGGTCAACATACATGTCTTCAACACCCAGATTGAAGGTATTTCTTGCCCGCAGGGATACCGGTCCAATGGAATAGTGGCCCCGAAGTGGGCAACGGAGAACATAACGGATTCTAGCGCTCTCTCCGGGTTTCAAATTCAGTTGCATTTGATTGAGACCACTGCGTAATTTCATCTCGTGAGGAATGTTATCGTAAATATCAAGCATCTGAGTTTTTCTGTTGCTTCGGTTTGTGACGAGGAGCTCAACATACAAATCATCACCTTTGTAGAGATTATCTGCTGATAGCGTTCGTTGTACCTCGACATCACCGTGGCCAGCAATCCATGAGTTGACGACAATAAAGGCAACCAAACTGAGGCCAAGTATCATCATTTGTTGGTTGGAAATCATCATTCCAATCAAGACCAAAGCAATACCTCCAGTGAAGGTGAAAGCCGCTTTACGTGTCCACATTCATTTCACCTCACTGTCGGCCCCACGCCTTGATTCGTTTTACCAATGCAACCGTTTGTTCAAGCGTGTATCGGCTGTTTGCTTCAACAGCAAATTTTGCTAACACTGGGTCGTTGATCATGGAAACCAATTCATTCGCTTGCATGCCTTGGAATTCTTCTCGATTCAAACCGTTTTGATTGCGCACCTTTGACAGGAATACCTGGCGGATCTTTTCCACTTTGGAGTAATAGGAATACCGGTTTGCATCTCCAAAACCATAGTAGATGATGCTGAAAACGTGTCGCCATGGTTCAGGGTCTCTTTTCTTGATGAGTACGGCTTCAAAGGTTATGAACAAAATAAGGAACAGCAGGAGCATGGCCAGCCCTTCGCCCGTGAAGTATACGAGAAGGAAGTAAACGGTGTTGTATGAATCTGCAGCGAGGGCGCTTTGGGGATGACGAGATTCATCAAAAATAACCATTGCATTTTCTGCTGGTTGACCTTCCTCGCCTTCCAATTGACTCATTAAGGCTTCAGCAATGAAATCCATGGCCCATTTTCGATTGTCATTTTCAGGCATCATTGTAGCGGTTTCTCCGTACTCGCCATCGTTGAATCCTTCGTAATCGTACATGGCGTTGATTAGCGCAGAACCGTCTGCCATGAATACGATCCGTCCACCATCGCCGGGTTCACAACTCGTTCGGGCGCAAGCCTCGATGCTGAGGTTGAACTGGCCCCATCGGTCAGGAGTAGCAGGGGTGATTTCACTCCCAACTTGGATTTCTCCGTCTCCATTGACATCAACCGTCGCTTCGTTACTTGTCATTGCTCGGACTGCAACTTCGCTAAGTGGGCCTTGGACCCCTGGAATGATTTCGAGCCCAGTCACGTTATTGAGGAGCATTTTGTAGGTCGCATTGTACTCTATCGATCCTCCAATCCAATGTTGAGCACAAAGACCTGCATCGTCTTCGTCAATATTGGTTCCGTCCATTGATGAGCATGGATGCTCACCTTGTTCTCCAGTCACTCCCCACCGTTCGTGGAATGAAAGGGTTGAGGGGTCAATTTGGGTTCCGTTCATGCCGCATGGATTTTCTTGAACGCACATCCAAATGTAATTGAAGTCAAGTTCCGCTACGTAATTGGTATCGTAAACCTGTTCGCCGGTATACCGTACTCCAAATGCTTCTGCAACCGAACTAGCATATCCATAATCTTCCAGAATGAGTGCTGTGCCACCAGCTTCTACAAACTCAACAATAGCATTGATCTCCGAAGGGGAAAATCCACTTTCAGATGCAATGGTAATAAATCCGTCATCGTCAAATTGGGGGAGGGTCAAGGTGTCACGCTCAACACCTGCAAGGATGTAAGTTGTGTTACGAGGGTCTTCGATGTCTCCAAGTAGCAGCGGGCTACTCACCAGGGAGTTGGTTTGTATCCCCATGTCTTTGATGTCCTCGCGAAATGCAGACATATCGTTCCAATCATCATCGTAGGCAGAGAGTTGGTTGGTAGAACTCAAATTGATAAAATTGAGCAAGATTGTCATCAATAGAATCAACATAACCAGCCAAAATGACGCTTGGAGACCAATTCTCCGAAGGTTCAATTGTGCTGGCAGGCCGACCATGGACATCACTTGGGAGAATCTACCCACTCTAACACGGGCTCACTTGTCTTTAGAAGGTTGTCCAAACAAGCACAGAAAATGCTCATCGTTTTCTTCGCTAAAATAACAGCACTCATTTGTTTAAATGAATCTGAGTACCGATCCGAGAAACTGCATCCGCAGGAATAGTAACGGTGTTTTCGTTGCTCTCAAATGGTAGAGCAGCGGCGCTTACGGATGGCTCAACGGTAACGATCAGTTCACTGATGGAGCCTGTTTTCAAATCAAAATGGATGTCAGTCAATGAACCGAGATGAACTCCGGTTCGGTCCATCACTTCACGCCCGATGACTTCTCTGCCGAAGATTGCCATTTCATCAACCTCTGTGTTCAAGCGTTGGAGCGAGGCCAAATGAATGCGTCGGTGGTTACTCCTTCAATCACATGGTTTCCATGCCACGGCTGAAGTCTCGGTTTCGCTTGATGTTACTCAAGCCCGATGTGAGTCGTGTTTCCATCTTTTGGTAATATTCCAGCATGTCTGGAGTCACGGTTGGCCTTACTCTTGAAATGGCTTCTTCAAAGTGAGTCTTTGTGACTCGCTTTTTGCCTGCTCTCATACAGATGAGTGCTGCTTCTCGACAGACTGCTTCAATATCGGCACCTGTGAATCCATCCATTCCAGTGAGAATGTCCTTGAATGAAAATTTGCTCAATGGCATGCTTTCACTGTGAATGTTGAAAATTGCCTCTCTGGCTCCGACATCGGGAGGTGGAACGTGAAGAACACGCTCAAATCGCCCACTGCGAAGCAGAGCAGGGTCTATCATTTCTGGACGGTTGGTTGCTGCAACGATAATGACACCGTCAAGCGACTCAACACCGTCCATGCTTGCAAGAAGTTGATTGACAACACGGTTGCCAACATCACTGCCTTCGGATGCTGAACCCCCGCTTCGCATGGATGCTATGGACTCAAATTCATCGAGGAAGATGATTGACGGAGAGGATTGTTTTGCCTTCTTGAAAATCTCACGAATTGCTCGTTCCGATTCTCCAACCCACTTTGAAATCAATTCAGGGCCTTTGATGCTGATGAAGTTCGCTTGAGCTTCGTTTGCAATGGCCTTAGCCAAGAGTGTTTTTCCCGTCCCTGGGGCGCCAAAGAGAACAATTCCTCTAGGTGGTTTGATGCCAAAGTGCTCAAAGAGTTCGGGCTTCGTAAGCGGCCATTCCACGGACTCTTTGAGTCGTTCTTTGACTTCGCTGAGTCCACCGACCTCGTCCCAGGAAACTTCAGGAACTTCCACATAGATTTCACGCAGTGCGGAGGGTTCAATGTCGCGAATCGCTTCTTTGAAATCGTCCATGCAAACTTCCATCTTCTCAAGAACTTCTGGAGGTATGGTCTCCTCTTCCAAGTCAATTTCGGGAAGGTATCTTCGCAATGCTCGCATTGCTGCTTCCCTTACGAGTGCGGCAAGATCTGCACCGACGAATCCGTAGGTGTTGTCAAGAACCCAAGAGATGTCAAAGTCTTCTGCGATTGGCATTTGACGAGTGTGCACGTCCATGATTTCGCTTCGTCCATCTCGGTCTGGAACGCCAATTTCAATTTCTCTGTCAAATCGTCCTGGGCGACGAAGGGCAGGGTCAAGGGCATCACGACGGTTGGTAGCGCCGATGACAACGACGTTGTCTCGTCCTTGCATTCCGTCCATGAGAGTCAACATTTGAGCGACGACCCTTCGTTCAACTTCTCCGCTCACATCTTCTCGCTTTGGACAGATGGAATCGATTTCATCAATGAAGATAATCGCAGGTGAATTGTCGGATGCTTCATCAAATATTTCTCTGAGTTGTTTTTCGGATTCTCCGTAATACTTTGAGATAATTTCCGGCCCATTGATGCTCTTGAAATGCGCATTCACTTCCGTTGCAACCGCTTTAGCGATCATTGTTTTTCCTGTACCTGGAGGGCCGTGGAGGAGGACACCTTTTGGTGGGTCGATGCCGAGTCGACGGAATAATTCAGGATGTTTGAGCGGTAACTCAATCATTTCACGAACCTTTTGCAATTGTTGCCCAATACCGCCGACGTCCTCGTAGGTAATGCCTTCAGATTGCCCGACATCCTCTTCAGCGACGGCTTCGTCCTTGATGACAATTTCAGTATCGGTTGTGACCTTGACGATTCCCTTCGGTGTTGTCTGTACGACTGCAAACGGTAGTGCTTCGGCGAAAAGGGTCATTCCAGGGATGAAAATACGGTCTCCTGCCACAACCGGTCGTTTTGCAAGTCCTCGACGTGCGAACCCTTCAATGCCGGGGCCAAACTTGACTTTTTGCTTGTTTGCCATCACGGGTGAAATGGTGAGTTTCGTGCAATCTTTTGCTTCTACTTTTGTAACCGTGACACGGTCGCCAAGGCTCACACCTGCATTTTTACGAATGATTCCATCCACTCGGATGATGTCCATCTTTGCATCCTCAGGTCGGCTACGCCAATAGATTGCAGCCGTGGAACGATTTTCTCCACTAATTTCAACGATATCACCGGGTTTCAAGTCAAGACCCATGTCCGCTGAGATACGGGCTCGGCCGTGGCCTACGTCGGAGGGGATTGCTTTTGATACTCGCAATGAAACAGAATCTTCTTTGTCAGACATAATAATTGCTCCTCAACATTTCCTATTGGCATACGACGGTATATGAAGACTCCACACCGCCATTCAGGCCAGTTCGTAAATTCCAAAACAGTGGGGGTCTCTTAAATCCACGCCTTGTAAATACCATGTTGGTGGCTCCATCACATTCAAGAGACGAGCGATGTTGGCGATGACCATGGTTCATGTCTTAGAAACCGGCCTCGAATTTTTGCCTTCAAACAACCCCAATGGAAAACCCAGTGTCAAGGGATACAACATCATCAACGGGCAACTCACGCTCGCTAGCGATGGCTCCACCTTCAACTCAATCAACCCCGCCATTCTCAATGATACACTGGGTGAATTTCCTTTATCCACCAGAGACGATGTGCATGCAGCACTTGACGCAGCTCACGCTGCGTTTCCTGGATGGGCTGCGACACCTGCTCCAACACGTGGGCAGATTATCGGTAACATGGGCCGCTTGTTGATGGAGCACAAGGATGCAATTGTCGCTCTTGAGACTCGTGAGATTGGAAAGACCCTCAAAGAATCGGCTGGTTCCGTACAGGAAGCGATCGATACATGCTTGTTTTTCCAATCAGAGGGACGTCGTCTTTACGGTCAAACCGTCAATTCGGAATTGCCTGACAAAGAATTGTTCACCTACCGTCGACCGCTTGGCGTTTGTGGAATCATCAATGCATGCAACTTCCCAGCAGCAGTTCCTTTCTGGAAAATGATCCCAGCCATCATGTGCGGCAACACCTGTGTTTGGAAGAGCCCTCAAGATGCACCTCTGCTCTCGTTCGCTCTTGCACGAATCATGCATGAAGCAGGATTGCCAAATGGCGTAATCAATCTCGTTCACGGTAAAGGAAGCGGCGCTGGACAATACCTCGTTGATGCTGTAGATGAAGGACGCGTCAACAAGATTTCCTTTACTGGGTCAACCGAAGTTGGGAAGATGATCGGCGAGGTTTGCGGACGGAACCTTGTTTCATGTTCCTTGGAACTCGGTGGAAAAAACCCTCTCGTGGTAATGCCGAGCGCAAACCTTGACAATGCTGTTGAAGGTGCTTATTGGGGGGCTTTTGGAACAGCAGGTCAACGCTGTACCTCTCTTGGAAATCTAATTCTTCACAAGGACATTTACGATGAGTTCATGACCAAATTTATGGCGAAAGTTGAATCCACAACAATCGGAGATTCCTTGGTCCACGACGGCGTATTGTACGGCCCAATGTTGTCAGAAAAATACGCGAAGGATTTCCTTGCAGGCGTGGAAATGTGCAAAGCTTCTGGAGCCAACCATATGTTCGGCAAAGGACGAATTTCCAGCGACAATCAACCCACGAATTTCCTTGGAACTGCTGAAGAAGGTGTCTTCATGTGGCCTCACGTCTTTACCGAAGTTACAGAAGACATGGAATGTTTCCACGAGGAGGTCTTTGGCCCCGCAGTTACCATCTGCAAAGCGGATGATTTTGACCATGCACTTCACCTGGCCAACGCAAGTCCATACGGCCTTTCTTCGGCCATATACACAAACGACCGTTTGGAAGCCTACCGTTACAAGACAGGAATCAAGGCCGGAATGACGGGAATTAACAATTCGACCACCGGTGCTGAGGCTCACTTACCGTTTGGAGGAGTCAAAGGTTCAGGAAACGGTACAAGGGAATCGGGTATTTGGGTGATTGAGGCCTACTCGTATTGGCATGCAGTCAACGATGAACTGTCTGGGAAACTTCAACTTGCCCAAATGGATGTTGATGAAATCGAGATGGCCGAAGCAGATGTTGATTGGACACAACTGGCATGATTTTGAGCGTTTTTATCCCTGTGGTTCAATGGTGAACCTCAAAGACCCTGCGCATTTGGGTTAACATATCCCCCTAGGGGGATAGGGTGTGAAATCATGGGCGACGGCATCAAACTTCCCGTTATCAACGGATTGGGCCGAACCAACAGGATTGACAATTGGTGGAGCCAACCTCTCACCATGGGTATTGGGCTGACTGCGGCCATGATCTACACCTTTTGGCGCCTCTTCATCTACACGACAGAGGGGACAATTTCCTACGGTCTTGACAGCCATCATACTGTGATGTCGCCAATCTTCTCACCCAATGTATTGGAATGGGACCTCTTCGGGCTCTCTTCCTGGGACCATCCAACATGGGTCAACGCTGCGGTTCTGATTCTTTGGATTCCATTTGGATTCCGTGGGACTTGCTATTACATGCGCAGGGTCTACTACCGCACCTTCTTTGCCAGTCCAGTTGCTTGCTGGGTCGACGAACCTGATGTCAACAAGAAAATCGGATATCAAGGCGAAAAGCGATTGTTCATCTTCAACAACCTGCACAGGTATTTTCTTTACGCTGCAATGGTGATTCTTCTCATCAAATGGTGGGATGTAACACATGCAATGACCTTTGACGATGGAATCGGCCTTTCCATCGGAACCCTTGTTATGGGCATTGAAGCATTTTTGCTGACGATGTATGTGACATCGTGTCATGCCTTACGCCATCTTGCTGGGGGAATGTTGGACCGCTGGACAACGGGCATCAGTAAAATTAGAGGCAAACTCTTTGGAAAAATCAGCATATTCAATCGCTCTCATGGCTTTTGGTTTTGGACATCACTGACCTTTGTATTCCTCGGAGACCTATGGGTTCTGGCAGTTTGTGAAGGCTACATCAACGATGTGGCTTTGTTTGTATTATGAGGTGAGATGATGACAGAACAAATAACCAACCATGAATACGATGTCATAGTTATCGGCGCCGGTGGCGCAGGGCTTCGTGCAGCCATTGAAGCATCTCGTAGCGGAGCAAAAACCGCCATTATCACAAAGTCTCTCCTCGGCAAAGCACACACGGTTATGGCCGAAGGCGGATGTGCTGCAGCGCTCCAAAACGCCGACCCCCGGGACGGTTGGAAAGTTCACTTCCACGATACGATGAAGGGAAGCAAGTGGCTTGCCAATTGGCGTATGGCAGAATTCCATGCAAAAGAAGCTCCTGATCGTGTTCGTGAGTTGGAACAATGGGGCGCGGTATTCGACCGAACGCCAAACAACCTCATCAATCAACGTAATTTTGGCGGCCATACATTCCCACGGCTTGCTCACGTAGGGGATGCAACAGGTCTCGAACTGATCCGAACCCTCCAAGAACGTGGCATTCACGAAGGAATTGATATTTTCATGGAATATACCGTACGTACCCTACTCAAAGAGGGTGACCGAGTGACCGGTTGTGTTGCTTACACCCGCGTTGACGGCGACATCCATGCGTTCTCGGGCAAATCGGTTGTCTTGGCGACAGGCGGTATCACGCGCTGTTGGTCAGTATGCTCAGGTTCATGGGAATACACTGGAGACGGTCACGCCTTGGCACTTTGGGCAGGGGCAGAACTCCGCGATATGGAATTTGTACAATTCCACCCAACAGGTATGGTTTGGCCACCATCAGTACGTGGTATTTTGGTCACAGAAGGTGTTCGTGGTGAAGGTGGCCGTTTGACCAATTCCGAAGGAAAGCGATTCATGTTCGATTATGTTCCTGAGATGTTTGCAGGTGACCACGCTGATACCATTGAAGAATCCGACCAATGGGTTGAGGAAGTTGTCAGCGGCAAACTCGCAACGGTCCGTAGGCCTCCTGAATTGCTTACCCGCGACGTCGTTGCTAAGGCGATTAATTCTGAAGTCAAAGCAGGCCGCGGCTCACCGCACGGCGGTGCTTTCTTGGACATCTCTCACCGAGGTGAAGAAGCGATTTTGAAGAAGTTGCCAAGCATGCACCACCAATTCAAGGAATTGGCGGGCGTAGACATTTCCAAGGAGGCCATGGAAGTAGGGCCAACGGCTCATTACGTCATGGGAGGCGTTCGTGTAAACGCTGAAACTCAAGAAACAACGGTATCTGGACTCTTTGCATGCGGCGAAGTCGCCTCAGGTCTGCACGGAGCAAACCGCCTTGGTGGAAACTCACTTTCCGACCTCATCGTCTTCGGCAAGCGGGCCGGCGAGTTCGCAGCTAAGCGAGCCAAGGACCTCGCACAACCTGCAATTGACAATGAGCAAGTAGGAGCAGCAATCGATGACATGCTTGCCCCTCTGATGCGAGAGGGTGGAGAAAACCCAGGGGCCATTTACGACGAAATGCGTGACATGATGCAATCTAAAGTCGGAATCATACGTACCAAGACAGAGTTGAAAGAGGCTCTTGAAGACATAAAATCCTACAAAAAACGAGCAATGGCGTGCTCTCCAGGGACGTCGCGAAAGTACAATTCAGGATGGCATCAAGCTCTTGATCTCATCAACATGGCCGACGTATCGCATGCTGCTACACTCGCAGCGATTACCCGAGAGGAAAGCCGAGGTGGCCACACCAGGGATGATTTCCCAACACCAGAAGACGATTACTGGGGCAAGACCCTGAACATCATATGGATGGAAGGTGGAGAAATGAAGATTCGACAAGAGCCCGTTGAAGCGATCCGTGATGATTTGGAAGAAACCCTCAAAGAAGTCAAAGCGATGATTGCTGAGCGTGCGGCTGAAGCAGGAGGTGGAAAGTGATGTCTCTCAAAGGAAAGAAGCAAGCATTCAACATCCTTAGAGGTGAAGGCGACGAATCTGAACTTGAATCCTATAACGTTGAACTTGATGAAGGGATGGTTGTTCTTGATTGCCTTCACCGCATTCAACACGAGCAAGAACCAGATCTTTCAGTTCGCTGGAATTGTAAAGCCGGCAAATGCGGTTCATGTTCCGCTGAGATCAACGGTCGTCCCCGTCTGATGTGCATGACTCGAATGAGCGATGTGGTTGCCGAAACACCCGAAGGGCAACCCATTGAAGTACGTCCGATGAAGGCTTTCCCGCACGTTAAGGATCTCGTCACTGATGTGAGTTGGAATTATGAAGTTGCGCAGCGAATTAAGCCAATCAATGGTCCAGAGGAAATGAACTGGGAGTTCAATCAAATGGAAGCGGACCGAGTTCAACAATTCCGTGAATGCATTGAATGCTTCTTGTGCGTTAACACCTGTCACGTACTTCGTGACCATGAACAATTTGATGGGTTTGCAGGACCACGAAATTTGGTTCGACTTGCTCAATACGAGATGCACCCACTTGATACAGAGGACCGAATTCCAGAAATCAAGAAGGAATTCGGCATAGAATACTGCAACATTACCCGTTGTTGTACGGAAGTTTGTCCAGCCGGCATCCAAATCACCGATGATGCAATTATTCAATTGAAAGAGCGTGTAGTGGACCGATACTACGACCCATTGCAACGAATTTGGAGAACCATTACTCGCAAGAAGGTGCGGTACTGATCGCAGTTCCGAAGCACCTGTGGCGATGTATAATCTCGTGTTCTTTCTCCGCCAGAAGGCGATAATATGTGCAACATTCAATTTAGGTAATCAATTACCCAATGTGAATAAAATAAGTAAAATCAGCTAAAAATCGTCAGGAGAGTCCCGGATAAATATCTAAGGCATCATAGCCCTCTTGCATCCAGTGGAACCCTTTGATCGTCCATTTCAACAAATTATCAACATGGCTTGCGGACAACCCTGCTGCTTGAGCAACCTTGTGGAGAACTGCTCGCTCCGAATCTTCAATCTCTCTATCGGCCATGGTCATCAAACAGATATCTCTCAAGGCCATTTTAATCGATCTTGGCTTCATTTTTGCGAGATGCGTATCCAAGTTTAGCGTTTGGTTCAATTGTGCACGTAATTGTTCTCTGCGCTCCGGAGCCAAGAGCGTTGCACCGAGTCGCTGCTCATAGAATGCCATTTCAATTCGAGAAATGTTGTTGTCAACGCTTGCCAGGTGGCCCAGCAGTTGTGCATAACGGAATCGTTCATCGGGCTCCATATCGTGGATGATGTCGTGAAGCATATTCACCCCTCTCAATCGTTATTGATGAGTATTTGGGTAGAGGCTCTATGGAAAATTGACATAAGGATGGTTCTTTCAGCAATATTTGAGGGGTAGTAATGGCCAACCGTCAAATTTCGTTTTTATTGATATTCTTATTGCTTTGTCCGCTCTTTATGGGCGTCCAGGCGGACGGGGAAGAAAACCTACAGTTTGAATCCCAAAATTTCGCTGCTGTTTACGACGCTGTGAATGAAACAACGACCCTATCCTGGGGCAATGCAGATACAAACGATTACCTCATTCTTGAAGAATTAAAAACAACCAACTACACATTGTACCGCTCTGATGAACCGCTTAACACTTCCAATTATCCTCAAAGCGAGATGATCCAAGACGGGATACAAGCTTGCATGGCTTCAGACACATTTACTGAGTGCAAAGAGCGAACCCACCAAGTCGTTTACGAAGTGCCACCGTCTACCGACGGCAATTATTACTATGGCGTAACCAGCACGCTTGAGAACGGCACCGTCATCTCAAATTTCTCAGCAGGTGAGGGAGGATTGCTTGTCCCAATTCAAGAATTCGGCTCACCCATCACGTCCCCCTACAATCTACAAGCATCGTATGATATTGAAAATGCAACCACGCATTTGTCTTGGATAGATACGAGCAGTGTTGATTCCAGCCTTCCTTTGAACCACACCACTTCAATTTGGAGTCACGACATAATGGTGAACCGTAGCAATTGGAATCAAACCAACAAAACAGAAGTTGTTGCAAATCTATCTTCTGATGTGGTTTCATTCGACATCGCTTACACCACGGATGTCAGCCGGACAATGTTTTATTCCGTTCTCCATGACTTTGACGGAGCTTCAGACTTGAGGTTCCTTTCGGGAAATACCCTGGGCACCGGTTTGGTTGAAGACAACGTTGGCTCGTCCATTACCGGCGCCTTACAAGTAGATTTCAACTACAGCAACAACATCACATCACTGAATTGGACGGGTTCAGTCATCGAAGATATCAACCACACACTCCACATTTGGAGAAGCCCTTCAGCGATTGTTGACCTTGCTGGAGATGGCGTTCATGAAATCGCTCAACTTCCAGCAAATACAACCCACTACAACTATTCCGTAGAATCCGAATACAGCGGTACTTCATACTACATGATCACCCTTTCAGATGTTCTTGGAAATCAGCAAACTGTGCTGAATTCAGCTCCGAAGGCCAATCTTTACGAATACACGCTTCTGGTTGACGAAAACATCGTTCAGGATTTGTCAGCAGCCTTCGTTATGGGTACGACGCAATTAACATGGTCCGATTTGAGCAATCATCCCGAAGCAGTGTATCAAATTTGGAGGTCCAATACCGGTAGTATTCTCACAAGCTCCCTTCTCAACGGAAATGCTGAGATGATCGGAACGGTTGTAGCAGGTGTTGAGCATTACAACCATACCATCGTTGGAGATGTTTCTGAAAACGCTTGGTACGCAGTAACGGTTGTTGCATCTTTTGGAACACAAAATGTCAGTTACGCTCAAACCAACATAACCCTTTCACTCAATTCATTGTCTCTGCCCTTGGTTGAAGATACAACGTCTCCTGAAGCACCCGCATCACTTAGTGCGGTGTACCATCCAAATGGTACAACTCAACTCAGTTGGTCAGGAAGCGTCAATGAAATTGGCACGATGTGGATGTTGTATCGCAATCTTAACAGTGACTTGACCGAAGAATCATTCTGGGTTGAAGTGGGAACGATGGCGAATTCTGGGCTTTCTATTCACAATTTATTTGTCAATACCGTCGCGCAAACCGATGAACTCATCAATCCAGTTTATGCAATCGGCGCTCAAGATTCGTTCGGAAACACCGTTGCATTTGAAGATTGGATGTTGAGTTCTGCAGTAAGAGAAGACCGACAATCTCCACAAGTTCAAATGAAACTGTTTGATTCTTCCAATGCCCTTGAAACAAGTCGATGGTTCACTGGGGGAGAAGATGCTACATTCTCTAACTTGGAGGTTGGAAATTATTCATTGCAAATTGCAACTGGTGATGATGTTGAATCCATTCTATACACGCTTTCCACCGAACAATCACCGAAAACTCTCAACCAAGGCGCGGTCAATCCAAGCATTGATTTGTCACTCTCTGAAAATTTACCGAACCTCTCCATCGCCTTTGTCGTGACCGATAATTCTGGAAACAGCGTGTCGTTTGATGTGTTATTTTGCAACTCATGTTTGATCCAGCCTCAAGTCATCATCGAAACAGATGATGCAACAACGACCGATGATGATTCCATGGAGGGTTCAAGTTCAAGCGACAACGAAAACATCTTGATTGGAGTTTGTGTTCTGCTGGGGGCTCTCGTTGTATTCCTTCTTACCAGGTCTGCTCCACGTAGGAAATCTCCAACAGGGTTGCCCAGTCGCGAAGAAGACCAATGGATTTCCAAGTACACAGGAAACCAATAAGTTGGTTGGCGGACGTACCAGTCTCCGCTCCGCAAACCCATGTGATTCAACTTGAGGCTACCATTCGATCGGCTCACGCCTTACTCCAAGCAGGGCTGATTCGTGAGGCAACGAGCCTCCTTGCCACCCTTTCGCCTGAAGTTCAACAAAAAGTAGAATTTCTACCGCCTCGCAGAAGTGAAAGTGACCGTCAAGAATTCAATGTTTGATATATCCGAGGCCCAAGTTATTTGGAAAAGCATAGTGAATTGTTCAAAAGAAGATATTGGGGGATTTTTCGGGGCAGTCATAATATACACCGATTTTGACGTTTTCACATGGCTGATGTAGGCTCGCCTCTTTCCTATTATCTCCGAACAATTGGGTCCTATATTGGATATTGGAACCTACTTGCAATATTCAGTATCATATCAGGGATTTTTTTATTGTTCCTTGCTTACTTAATCCTCAAAGCAAATCCTCAAAAAGCGAAGAATCGTTTTATGGCTCTCATGCTTGTTACTGAAGCAATTCGATGTTTC
>MDSV01220023.1_pt1 | contig 15887 bp, 13 predicted proteins | sample 810851 | NCBI WGS metagenome assembly MDSV01 (sample SAMN05326640, study PRJNA326480) | marine metagenome | isolation source: seawater | place: Atlantic Ocean: North East | collected 2012
AAACCATCAATAGTACTCACATTTGTATCAATATAACTCACGACGCTTAAGACTATTCTTAATGGCTCCCCATAAACCCAGAACCCCTCATAACAACTACTTTATCCATAGTTACCTCTGTAGAGCTTCTCGCTGAACTGCATACTCATGTTCAGGCACTAGTCCTTCTAAAGGTTTACCAGTCAAAAAACGCACAGCCTCTTCAGTTGCTTCTCTTTCCATTCGAGTTCTACAATCTACAGACATTGAACCCATGTGTGCAGTTAAAATACAACGTTCTATTTCACGAAGCTTCCCTGAATAAGGCTCCTGAACGAAAGCATCGATAGAAGCACCTGATAGATGTCCATCCTTCATTACATCATAAAGATCATCTTCATTAATAATGCCACCTCTTGCCGTATTAATAAGAATAGCATCAGGTTTCATCATTTTTAACTGTTCTCTTCGAACCATATTTTTTGTCAGTTTAGTTAGCGGAAGATGGAAAGTAATTACATCTGCATTTTCATAAATTTCTTCCTTTGAAACCCATTCAACCTTGTATTGCCGTTCAAGCTCAGAATTAGGTAAAATATCATTTAGTAGTAACTTGGGCGTGCCAAAACTACGTAAGCGATTTAAGACGCGCGTGCCAATTCGGCCTAAACCAATAACACCAATAGTGACTTCTGAAATTCGTCGCCCAAAATAACGATTCCAATGGCCATCATGCATTTGTAAATTAGACAAATGCACAGAACGCAACAGAGCCAACATCAAACCAACCGTTAATTCAGCTACTGCCGGTGCAGGCGCATCGGGCGTATAAGAAACTTTTATCCCTCTGCGTTCAGCAGCCAATAAATCTACACTATCTAGTCCAATTCCAACACGTGAGATTAACTTCAAATTTTTGCCATTTTCCATAACGTCATCTGTTATTTCTTCTGTGCCAGCAATAATGACATCAAAATCTGAGACCATTAACGATAATTCCTTTTCACTTAATTTTCGATCAAGAGGATTGATTAGATATTCTATACCCGCTGCTTCAAGCATCTCTATAGCTAAGCGATTTTTATCTCCAAAAGGAACGGTAGTGATGAGGACTTTTTTCATTTATTATCTCATTCATTTTCTTCATAAAGAATGTTTCTAACAGTGCCATGGCTATCAGGTTTCCATTTTTCTTTTCCAAAAACCTCAGAACCACGGATCAATAATTTTCTCTAGTTCTGTTTCTTCTATTTCATTAAAATAAATTAAAGATTTACGCCGGAGAGGAATGATACAAACTTGCCTTAACATAAGTAGATAAGCAACATATTCTATATTATAGTAATGGATCAGGTGACAAGTAGAATGCATCATTATTTTTATAAACAACAAATTTCACTTCGTTTGAAGCATCACGCTCAATAGGCCACCCATGCTAGAGGATAACCAGCATAAAGTTTCAATACCCTAACATATTTTACTCATTTTTTTACAAACTCTTAAATAAAAACAGTAACCTCATCTCTAACTACGGCTAAGCATATCATAGCTCGCGGTAATTATCTTATTTAGATCATTTAGACTACAGGTTTTTATATTGTTCCCAAATCTCCCAGCCGTAACAAAATCTTCAATCGACTCCGAAAAAATAGCCTTATTAGGTAATGATTTCGCAAGATATGCATTCACTCCGTGTTGCTTAATAATACTTTCTAACGCCGTGTAAGGATCTTGCTGTAGCTCTAGCTCTATCAACTCTAAATCATCTTTTACAAATTCCGAATTATACTTGAAAACCTCCAATATCGAGAATGAACATGCTATTCCATGCTCGATTCCATATCTTAAAGTCAGCGGATAAGATATGGAGTGACATATTGAAGTTCTGGTTTGACTAATCGCTAACCCTGCAAATAAACTAGCTAACGCAAGCTTATCTCTCAATTTAGGATCATCAGACGCTTCATTTATTACTGGCAAACCCCTCAAAGCTAATATCGCTGCTTGTCTCGATATTGGACGCGTAAGTTCATTTGAATTTACATTCCAAATCGATTCAAGGGCTTGATTTAAAGCATCAAGGCCCGTAGCTACAGCTACTTCTAGAGGAACTTGAGCCAGGAAGTCAGGATCTATAAATGCGGTTTTTGCATACATCATAGGGTGACTTAAAGATTTTTTTTGCTGGCTTTCATAATCCCAAACTGTGGCAAATGGAGTTACCTCACTTCCAGTTCCTGCGGTAGTGGGAACTAGGATACAGTCTATCTCTTTAAAACGTGAAAACAGGACGGAATCCTTTAAGAGATCGTCAATATATATACCTTCTTTAATGGCCGGGATAGATACACTTGCAATTTTTGCCACATCCATAGCACTACCTCCACCTAAACCAACAATGAGATCTATTGAGCTCTTCTGATATTTATTACTAATTTCAATCATATCAGTGAGCGAGGGATTACTTTCAAAACCGTGCTCAAATGTCACTCCCGCTAAACTAAAGAGAGCACTTAGTTTGGGATCTTTGACATATCTATTATACGCAGTTGAGGAACAAATGATTAGGACACTTTTGCCGACACATTCATCTGAAATTTTTTCTCTTACTTTACTACCAAAGACTGATTTAACTGGATTAAAGTAATTCATCAGATCACCCGAAGATATTCATTAAAGCTTTTTTATTCTGGATACGGCTATAGGTTGGCCTACCCAAACCACTTGACAAACCCAAAAAATCTTTAGCGTCTAACATTATCTATTTCCTGCTATTAAGTTAAAGATTTCTTTAACTGAAGGCATACTCTCATCACATTCCAGAGATCTGCTGTGCTTCAATATGCTCTGCGCAGTGCTCTGCATAGCAGGAAAAGAACTCCGCAGTAATTGGTTTGCATATATGACAACATTAGCACCTGCTTTCTCGAGTTCATCTTCAGTGATAGAATTGTAGTTAGAGGGCATGACGACCAGTGCTTTTCGATTAGGGATTTCGGCATATTGTCGACAAAACTCCAATACTTCGGTAGGATCATTCTGCCCGCTATGAATCATAATCCCATCCGCTCCAGCTTGGAGGAATGTCTTAGAACGAATAATTGAATCATCTATTCCAGCCCCCAAAATAAGGCTTTCTATTCGGGCTATGACCATAAAATCATCTGTGACTTGAACCTTTTTTGCCGCTGAAATTTTGTCAGAAAAATTGTCAATGCTGTCCTGGGTCTGTGAGACTTCATTGCCAAATAAAGAGTTGTTTTTTAATCCGATTTTATCCTCAATAATAACAGCAGATACCCCTAGTCGTTCAAGAGTTCTAACGGTGAACTTGAAATGTTCAGTCTGACCGCCTGTACTAGCATCATAAATAATAGGCTTGGTAGTGACCTCCAGCGTCTCGCTTAAAGTTGACATTCTTGAACTTACATCAATCGCTTCAATGTCGGGTTTCCCTTTGGCAGTTGAGTCAGTAAGACTACTTGCCCACATACCGTCAAATTCACGCAAAACTCCATTCACCTCTACTTTAGTGTGTTCAATAATGAGACCGCTTAACGCATTATGAATATCTAGAAACCGAACTAAAGGTTTTGCTTTTAGCAAGCGCCGCAAACTAGATAGCCGAATTTGAGGTGTGGTTCCCAATTCTTTCACCGCTTTATTTAAAGTAGTAGAGGAAATACCCTGAGTGTAAGGAAACTCAACTAACTCTCCACCCCACTCAGCTAAGGTATCTATCACAATCTGACGGGTCTTTTGCTGAACACCTTCTTTCCAATCATCTCCATGAACCACATAGTCCGGCTTGAGAGCTTTTAAATTTTCACTATAGTCCAAAGTTGATTGCGGGATTACCTCAAAAACAGCCTTTAAATTACTAACTATATCTGCACGCTGTTCATAATCCATATACGGCAACCTTTTATAACTTACGATGGCCGCATCCGTCAAAACCCCGACAGTTACCTGCCCCAATTCAGCCGCTTTATTTAGTATATTCAGGTGCCCTGAGTGAACTAAATCAGCGCTCATGCCAACATAAACTTTTTTCATGTTAATTCCTTAGCTATATTAATTAAATTTTTACTAAAAGACGGGCTTCAACAGCACAATCAAGTTATCAGGAAATTTTTCTAATAATCGACATGACCATGATAATTTTTATTGTGAAAATGATATAAAACTTAGAGATTTATATTTTCTGCTTTATAGTCAATTACCATCGAAAAATGAATGGTGCCTTGTCTCATTCACAAGTGAATAATTTTGTGGTAAAAGCAAAAATCGCTTCAGATGTCAGTGAATGATTTTCTGTCGAGACTATAAACCCTATTGCATATTTCAAGGATTTCTTTTCGATGGGAAACGACTATAATAATTTTCTTTTCCTTTATTTTTCTTAATATTTCAAGAACGCTTTTTGATGAATCATCGTCCAGCGCTGAAGTGCCCTCGTCAATAATCAAAATATCTTTTTCCTGGATAATCGCCCTAATCAATGCGATTCTCTGGGCCTGACCACCAGACAAATGTATACCATTCTCGCCTATGATATCGCTCAGTTCTGCTACATTTCCGTTAAATAAATTAGACAGGCCTAAAGACGCCATTAAATCCTTAATTTGCGATATACTCTTTTCACTCCCTGGGTACACAATATTATTTAATAAAGTATCATTTGAAATAAATGGAAATTGTGGGACATATGAAAAATAGTCTGGCACAACTACTTCATCTACACTAAATCCATCTAAAAGAACTTCACCATTAATAGGTTTAAGCAACCCTAACAGTATTGAAATAAGAGTAGATTTTCCTGAGCCAGAAGCCCCAAGAATTCCAATTATATCCCCCTTATTCAGAGAAAAACTTAAAGAATTAAAGAGATCATTTCCTTGCTCATGATAAAAAGATATATTTTTGACAGATAGATTAGACACAGTACTTGGCGCTTTTTTACCGCGCGTGTAACTAGTAGAGGTTTGCAAATTTATATCACTATCACTTTGTAATTTTATAAGATTTTTTTTCTCAAAAAAGTATTTTTCAAGAGCAGCCTCTGTATTTTTCATTAATGAAAGCGATGCAATTATAGATGTTGTTGCAGGCAATAATCTGACAGCTCCCATACCAAAAGTAGCGAAAAGACTTAATTGCTCTGTGGCATTTTGTTCCCCAGAATTAAACACCACTATAAAAATCACGAATAAAATAATGACCCATTCAAATAAAGGTCGAGGTATGATACGTAAAGTAGAACTTTTTGTTTGTACAGCTGAAAAAACAAGCGATTTTTCTACAAACAAATCTTTGAAGTATGCAGCACCTCCATTAATTGTAATATCAACAAATCCAGTCCTAATTGATTTTGATAAATCAATCATTGCATGATTATCTTCATATGATCTCTTTCCATAATCATATATATTTTTACGAGTGAGGATTAGATATGAAAAACTCAACACAAATGTAATAGTAAGTAAAAATAGTGTCACGAAGGGATGAGTAACAAGCAAATAGGTCAATATAAGCAATGAAACTAATATATCTGATACGAGTTTTAAAGATGGAATAAGATAGTTGGAGACCGACTGGTTTATATGTAGTTGCAGCAAATTAATAAAATCTGCAGCACTCTTATTCATTACTTTCTCATATTTAGCATTTACTAAAAGAGACACCAGTTCTGCACGGTTCTGGTGCATTACACCATAGGAAAATTTGAAAATTAAGTAATTGGAAAATATAAAAACTAAAGACTTGGTGAAAAATAAAAGCGCTACTATAACAGAAAGCACTTCGATTTGGTTATAGCCTGGAACATTCGGAAGTAACACTTCAAGTAAATTTTGACTTGTATCATCAGAATTTTTTGTCAGAGCCGCTTCAATGAGTAAAGGCACCATACCAATACCAAGAACATCAAGAACTGCTAACACAACAAAAATTAAGATAATAAAATATGGATTCGAATATCCTCCAATAATGTTTTGTATATTTTTAATCATATATAACTTTTTTGTATCAAGAACATGCACTAACCAGTGCTTATCCTGATGTAAGCTTTCTTCATACTAATTTAGTTTATTTCGTTTGTGATTTTTTTAATTCAATTAGTGTGTAATTGAGCAATGTTTCACTAGATTTAGTAAAATTTTCTTCACCAGTATTCAATGTTAATTCTGGATTTTTACTCACTTGATATTCTTCTGTTACTCCAGGAAATATCTCATCAACATCATTATTTTTTTCTGCTCTCTTATAAAAGCCTTTATAGTCTCTTGCTGCACATTTTTCTGCGCTACAATTCAAATAAACTTCATGGAAACCACTTAGTTTTTCCCTAGCAAGTTCCCTCATACTTTTTATATGGGAGACTGTAGATACAATTACAATCTTTCCCATACTTTGCTCTTCGGCAATTAAATTTATTAACAACCCAATAATCTTAAATCTATCTTGCAGAGAATGACCCTGAACCCATCCTGGGCGTTTTCTAAGTTCATCACCATCAAGATGAATAACGTTTGTATAATTATTTTCAATTAAACCATTCATCAATGATTTGCCTAAAAATGTTTTACCTGACGCTGTGATACCTGTAATCCAAATAACCAATTTCTTTTCCATCAATCAAATTCGATAAATTCTATGTCTTGGTTGCCATATTTATCATTAGCGGCGATAGTAATTTTATCGATCGACTCAATATTTATTGTGGAACGATCCAAAATGTACTCCCAACTCTTTAAGTGCTCTCGTTCATTAAAGTTGTCATGGTAATATTTTCCCTCTTTAGTCTTTATCGCAAGGTATGGTTGCGATCCAAAAACACGTCCTTTGAGACAGTTGACAGTCAATTTTGTCTCATTGTTTTCGTATAAAATCTCTGAAGTTAACTTGATTGTATTTAATCCTAGATCCGCAAACAAAGTTTTTTGCATTGCGTTTACCGCATCTGAATGCACAACAGAAACATTCTTATAATTTTTCGCTATTCTAGCTATTCGGGGATAAATATCATCTATATCAACAGCCATATCTCTAAAGTCATGATTTGTAAAAGATAAAATGGCTGCACCATTTGTTTGTGCATCTTTAAATGCCATTTCTATCTCATAATCGTTTAATAGGTTTTGACGCGTTCCTATATTTAAGCATTTAGTTGTATATCGATTCATGTTTCCTGGAACTTGATAATCACTATGCGATGGATGATATGGAAACCATTCCTTGGGCGCTCTTCTCCAATCACCATATCGATGAGTATCGCTTTGCATGTCTTCTTTTGAATATGTAGATTGGTTTGAAAAATCAAAAGGTATCCACTGCTCAAGAAAGAAACTTGAATCCTGCCTAATTGCATGAAACCCAGCTCTATTTACGGTAGGAAACCATTTGTAGTCAACTAATCTCCTGCAAAGTATCTCATGTAGTATTGAATATGAATTGTCATATGACGTACTAGAAATATGGCCTTCTCCAGCAAATGATAGAGGGTGAAAATGCCAATGAATTCTATCTAAATCACCATATTCAGCAATTTTATTTCTATAATGCTTAAATATATTTCCAAAGCCAAGATCTCTTCTTCTTTCATTGGTAATGAACCCCACATTATCCATGCAATGCCAATTATAGACTATGCCATTTCCACATGAGTCTAAATATTGGTTCCTATATGAGCTAGACATAATTTTATCTAACATTAGATCAATCTTATCCCAGCTATCATTGTATTGAATTAATTCTTTTCTAAATGTTTTAGAAACCTCTTCTTCAAGCCCGTTTAAATCAATTGCTTTATTCTGCAATTTCAATAAGTTTTCTTTTGTTGCATCGAGCCTTATATGATAGATCTCAAATAGGCGCTCGAAGGTAGCTTCTAGGGGTTCATACAGTGGCCCCTCTGTATCAACACAGTGCACTATGTATAGTTTTTTATTCATTACTCTTGTTCATTATTAAGGAATGTGTAAAATATAAATTTTACTGCTAAAATAAAGGGGTTCACGCTAGGAATTTTTTATCAGATTTGAATTTGTTAAAATCTATATTATCGTGCTTGGACCAGTTTTTTGAACTGTAGGGATTTATAGGATACTTTTCAGAGCCTTTATTATGGCAAATAAAGTTATAAAAACATTCTCGCAGTAAATCACTGGACATTATTCTTTGGATGGCTTCATCAAATATCTTCCTACTGAAATCTTCGAACTCTAGATCAATATTAAATTTCCTCATCATATCACCGGCTATCCATTCACAAATAAAATGATCGACAGGATCAATAATCTCTCTCCATCGGCCGACAGGATTATTTTTAAATTTTTCTTCTTTAGCAAAGGATGACGTACCTTTATTTTCCCATTCAACCCAACCACCTTTACCAAGTTTCATCCATTTACTTTCATCCAACATAGAACATTCATATTCTAAATCTAGAAAATCAGAAATTCGCTTCGCAACCATTTCTGTATTTGATTTTAATTCTTCAAACCGAATACCAAGAAAACGTGCTTTATATTCTTTCTCATAATCCAACCAATGCTGCATCAAACTTAAATTATTAAAAACGGATACAAGATAATCACTACCTGAAGCTATTGTATTTTTTTTAAATGAAACTAAAACGTCTCTCGGATCACGCAAAATTATAATGGATTTAGCATTTGGTATGTTTTTCATAAAAAATGGGATTTTTGACCAAATCAAACCCTCACACTCACCTATTATTTTATTTTCATTTGTTTCTCTATTTAATATCTGGTTCATAACAGTTAAGTATATATCAACATGACTTAAAGAGTCTCCAATGAGCTCTAGGCATTTATCAACGTCAAACTCAACATTAAACCTGACTGACAAACGAAACTGCAACTCTTCAAGCATGTAAATCAGTTTTTTTCGATTTAAATCTGGGTACCGTCCAAAGCAATAGTTCCAATATTTTATAATATCTACACTAAAGGCTGCTTCACTGTGTGAATTTATAATCGAACTGGTTAATGCTGCACCTGACCGAAAACCGCAAGCCATCATGACATAGGATGTTTCATCTTGTTTTATTTTATTCATAAGACAATCCAGCTGGGAAAAATTTATAATATTATTTGGTACTAATTATTATTAACAATATTAACTTCTGATGTAATCAATACTAATTTGGGGTATGAATGCCTATCCATGAACCAAACCGCCATCAGATAATAGTGTTGAAAGTCTTGAAATTGATTTAGTATCAAATCTAGCTATTTTTGAGAGCTTACTGGCTTGAAATTTCATTACGGTCTCAATTTCAATGGAAGAAGCATCAAATATAGATTTAACATCTCCTTCTTTTTTAAGTATCATACTGTCTAAAAAATCGATCTTCCCATCAAGAAAAGGAAGGACATTTCTATAATTTATAAATGCAATTGGTTTTTCGCATAAAAGTGATTGGATCATTACGGTGCTATGTTTAATAACAATTAGTCTAGATCGCTGTATTAAGTTTACTATTCCTTGCGACGCTCCGTCTGAAGAATTAAGCGTACATTTGTCTTTAAAAAGACTGTACCTATTTATATCATCTCTAGGGTGAAGCTTTATAACTAATTTGAGTCCATTTTTGTAACAGTCATCTACAAGGTCGCCAACCTCATATATCCAATCATCAAAGCCTCGTAAATAGAATGGCTGAGAAAACAATAAAACATCTATATCTGGTTTGATATTATTTTTATTCTTGCATAGCTCTGAATAATAGTCCTCATGAGGATGCCCGATATTTATCACCCTATCTTTAGGGAAATTATTTTCGGTGTATAGCTTTTTGATTTCATTATTCTGCACGATGATTTTATTGCAATACCATCCGGGTAAGGCTGAGTGTGGTTTGTAACCAAGGTAAAATTTATCTCTAACAAGTCGCAGAAAGGTTTTTGTTGAAAAATCATGCATATCTATATCAGCATTATATAATAAGCCAGTAATACCAGTTAACCGATGCATAACTTTGAGAAATTTGTTTCCCATAAAACCTGCCCTTGACCTGGCAACATATCTAGCCCTGGTACTCATATCGAGTTCAGATATCAAATATGATGCATAGGTTTTTGCTAGCCATTGCCCTCTTACTGAAGTGCTGTCATTCTCAAGAATAACTGCACATGGTGCAATTTTTCTAATATCACTCTTAAAACGTCTTGGTTGATTACTTACTAACGCTGAATTTGCACCTTTATATAAAGAATATTGATGTAAAGATTTCTTGGTTGTAAGAATATTTATATTTAATGATTTGCAAACATGTAATGCTTCGTCAATCCTTTTACCTTCAACAAAATAATAAATCATAGTAATAAATCGACTTTGAAAATCTTCTGTATTAGCCTAATGAACGATGCTTATTTATCGCAAATTTTAATCTGCTAATTATGGTTTACAAATTTAATTAATACTTTGGTCGATTAATTTAATGATAAGTAAATAAAACCATCGTCTTAATTTTTATCAACGAATTTTTTTTGCGATTATAATTAATTTATCTGCGGAGGCTATATTTCCAAATAATAATTTTTGAAAAAAATCCAAAAAAACCCCAAAATATATATAAAATACTTTTAAGTATTTTCCTTCATATTTAAAATGTTTGTTTATACTTAATATTGGTAGTTCTTTCATAAATTTGATTTCAAACCCAGAATGAATTAACCAATACTGCACAGATTCGTAAGTCGGAATTACTTGAACGTAATCATTATATCTTTCAAAATAAGAAATGCCCTTGTCATTATAATGAAATGAGCTTCCGCATATACTTTGTATTAAAAGGTAACCATCTTCTGACAACATTTCTGATGCCTTCTTAAACGTTTCCTTTAAATTAGTTGTATAATAAATAGATTCTAAGAAAGAAATAAGCACGTAACCATCCTTGGGGACACTATCAGGAATATCATTTGGGAACATGCCAGCAAACACATTAAGTCCTTCTTTTTGGGCATATGATACTGCATTATTTTGAGGCTCGATTCCGTATGCTGTAAATCCAATTGATTTAAGATTTTCAACAAATCCACCTATGTAGGCCCCCACATCTAGAGCAGTTCCTTTAGCCTTTATATTGCGTTGCAAAACTCTAACTAAGTAATTGTTTTTTTGAATTTCTGTCTGTTTATCTGAACTTTGAAATTCGTCTTTATTTGTGTTTTGAGTTGAGAGATAATCAGGGATTTCTGTAAAGCGCTTCCTTGCTTGTGGATAAAAGCTTTTACATTCCTTACAGTGGTAGATATCTTGATACCCACCATCTCGCAATTTATGGTTCTTTGCATAAAGTTTCCCACCTAGGTCACAAAATGTACATCCAACAAGGGTCAACTTTCTCTCCTTATCAAATCTATTGGCAAAAAATATGAAATGTTTCTGTGACTCTTATGCATCTTAACTAATCAATTACTCCCAACATTTTTTTCGCCTTCTCAAATTCCTCAGGTGTATCAATATCTATATGTTGCTCAGGAGATAACTCGATTGCCCCCCAGGCATTACCATATAAACTAGGGTTCTTTAAGAAACGGTCCACGCGATTAATGAAGAAAGCACCCATTGGATAATAAAATTGCTTTAAGTTTTGGGAGACATTGTATTCTCCATCCAAAACATTCCCCAAAATAGTTTTACAAGAATGATCAGTGGCCATGTCAATCATCCAGTGAGGAGACTCCATTGCCTTTCGAACCGTAGTTACAGCATCCCACTCTGGATGCTGGATCAAAAGTTCAATCCCTTTCTTCAAATCAGCTTTTTGGGTAAAAGGAGTTGCCGGAGTTAGGGTAATAACAATATCAGGCTCATAATTCTCCTTGTCTATGAGGTGACGTAAAGCATGCTCCGTAACAAGTTCGGATGCTACATCCTCAGAAATGTTTGCAGGTCTTTCAAAGGGAACTTCAGCTCCCAATTCTAGGGCAACTTTGCTTATTTCAGGATGATCTGTGGATACGATAATTCGGTCTATTTCCTTGACTTTTTTCGCTAATGCAATGGGATAATATATTAGTGGTTTATTACCGATAGGTTTAATATTCTTAAGCGGAATTCGTTTTGATCCTCCACGTGCCAGTATAAAGGCAACGATTTTCATGATCCTCTCCCCGAGTCATATTCTCGAGTAATGGCAAAGTTTGGCTCCGCTTTCCTTAGCTCATCTCTACAAGAGCTCAGTTTATCAAAAGCCTTAATAATGTCCTGCATATCGCTCTGATTATTAGGTTGACCTACCAGAAAAAACGCAAGGTATTCTTCATAATTTAATTTATGAGCAATCGGTGTCTCTATTTCTGAGTTAAAGATCAGGTTTTCATTCATCAGCCTCGGAAAACCAGTTGAGACGGGAATTCCTTCAGCTCTGAGAGCTAGGGCAAATAGGTCCCTGCTAACCCCAAAATCATTTGGATCAAAGCGCATCCCGACACAGTAAGGAAAAAATTGACCTGGGTCGTTGGTAATCTGCTGGAATTTGAGAAATGAGAAAGAGCTGAGCCCCCCTCTTAGGTACTCAAAGTTATCCTTTCGAATTTTGTTTAGATATTCAATTTTTTGGGCTTGTGCATACCCAATAGCAGCTAAAACTTCTGGCAGTCGATAATTATAGCCCAAAGCCGCTTTAATTCTTTCAGGCGCATCAGTCTCGTCGACCAGCGCTTCACCATGATTTCTAATAAGCCTTAGACGATATGCGAGTTCAGGATCGTTGGTAATAGCCATCCCTCCTTCTCCGGTCATTATGTTTTTAGATTCTTGAAAGGAAAACACACCTACACTACCAACACTGCCAAGATAAATGTTATCCTTTTTTGAGTGCAAGGCTTGGGCAGAATCTTCGATCAATACTATATTTCGATCTTCACAAAACATTTTTATTTCTGCGATGTTCCCAGCATTTCCCAACAAATGTACAGGAACAATTGCCTTAGTTTTTTGCGTCACTACTTTTTCAAGAGACTTCATGTCCAGACAATAAGTGTCGGGTGAAACATCTGCAAAAACAGCTTTCCCTCCCATTAGACTGATGGAAGTTGCTGTTGCCGTAAACGATAACGCAGTAGTTACGACTTCATCGCCTGGTTGTATGCCGCAAGCAATCAATGCAGCGGTTAAACATGAGGTTGCCGAATTCATAGAAATAGCATAGGTCACACCATGTTTTTTCGCAAATTCCGATTCAAACAGACGAACATATTTCCCTCCTAGAACGCTCCAAAAAGACTGACTATTTGCAGCTTCCTCGCTGTTTAGTGTTAATTGATCACGATAGCCTGGCACCGGAGATCCAATAAACCTAGAAAAGGTTTTCTCATCTAAGCATTCTGCAACGTACTTTTTTTCAGTTTCATCAATATGAGGCTGAGAAGAAAAAGGAGAGGTCCGTACAGGAGTTCCTCCTAAAATTGCCAAATTAGCCATGGATATCCCTACTGTGAAATTTTCGCCATTAATTGTTGAGTTTTAAACGCTTCATCCCAGTTTCGATAATCTGGTTTATCGCTCCTGACGTCTGCTGCCAGCGCCTCTAAGTGAAGAGTAAATCGATTTGTGTTGGCGTCAAGAATTTCCTCTTCAACCAAATGAATTTCGTTAAATCCTTCATACCGTAGGCTTGGGCTATATTCATATAATTTCAAACTCGAAAAATTTTTTTCCAATAGAATTCGTCGATCCTTACAAACAATATCAAGTTCAAAAATAAGGTTATGGCGAGGCCCGCAGTAAATTAGTTCAGCCACCCCCTGCTTTGTAAACTCAAAAAAGGCCGAGAAGCCATTCCCTTCATCATGATGGAATTTGAAACGTTTTACAATTTGAATCTGAGGGTTTAGAAATACTAGTAGATTAAGAGCATGACTACCAACTGCTTCGAATGGACCAGTGTATTTTATAGAAACATAAGAAAAATCTTGGTCAGAAAGATAATCCATAGCTTTAATAAATAATGGTTCTTGCGTTTTATAATAGTTAACTCTTATGCAGGTTCTTAATTCTTTTAGTTCCATAATTAAGGAGGTGGCGTGATCAATTTCGCGAACACCACACACGGGCTTCTCCAAAAAAATACCTTTAACTCTTCCCACTAATGCGCGCAGACATTTCAGATGATATAAATCCGGAGTACACACACTGACAACATCAATTTCAAAGCTGTCCAACATCTCTTCGATGGATAAGAAACATTTAACTGTAGGAATTCTTTTTTTTATCAAAGAAAACTTTGTGGGGTCTGTGTCTACAGCAGCTACGATTTCATATAAATCCCCCAGTTTGAGATATGCAGATAAGTGAGTCCAAATTTCACCTAATTTTTTACGTTTGGGCTCTTCATCGAACAAAAGTCCAATCTGGCCAAGACCGACGATGGCAACTTTTAATTTATCTGAGGATGGCTGGATCAATCTGCATTACCTAAATACAATATCTCTAGTAAATTTTTTCTTACGTTCAAATAAATATACAGTTTTTATTTTCTAAGCCAATAACTCAGAGAGGTTCAATCCGCTCTTCAATAATAAGTGTGCCAGTCTAATTCATAAAATATTGGTCGTCAAAAATATTGATTATAATTAATATGAGCTTTGCAACAGGCTGATGAATATCATCCCTAAAAGCACAGGACTCGCGTTTAACTTGTAATCATTTACGGTCTGAAAAAGTAAAATAAGCACCATGTTAAATTATTGTAACTTAAAACGATTACTAATTTTGGATATGACACTTTGATGGGAATATTCTAACAGTTTTCCCAGTTAAATTGGCAATTAATTAAGTCGTCCTTGGTAGGCATCTAGAGCGTTTTCATGTGGAAGACAGTAGCTAACACTATGCAACGTTATTTATGACAGTGTAATGATGTCACTTATTACGAAATATATGTAAACGTAGCTGACTAGTTAAAAGTTATTTTTTATTTACAAACCTTCTGCCGTATGCTCACGGCGCGTACATTTTTCTGGCTCTAAGATTACTTTTTATTAAACTTGCAATTTCCTTAACTTGACGCTCAGTTATGGTGCTTGCACTTGGAAGGCTAATCCCTTTTCTTGCGATAATTTCAGTATTTACCAGTGATCGCTGTCCACCAAAGAGCGAGTATGGAGGCATAAGATGCATAGGATTAAAAACTGGGCGCGATTCAATGCCATTTGATAACAATCTTTCAATTAATTCGTCGCGTTCAATTTCAACATCATCATTAAGTAATATGGTATATAACCAGTAACTATTTTTAGCCCACTCCGCCTCAGATGGAAGCCTTATTTCTTCTACACTATGTAGCGCTTGATGATATGCTCTCGCCAAGTCACGCTTGTGTTGCACAAAATACTCAATCCTTTCCATTTGGGCAACACCGATTGCAGCCTGCATATTTGTCATACGGTAATTGTATCCAATAACATCGTGCCAATAGCGTCTTATTGAGCTCATGCCGTGGTCTCTGAGCGTTCTTGCTATGTTTGCAACTGACTCATCTCGAAATAGAACCATACCACCTTCACCAGTAGTTATCGTTTTATTGCCATAAAAGCTAAATGTCGCCGCATCACCAAAAGTCCCTACATGTCTATCACGATAATGAGAACCCACTGCTTCTGCACAGTCCTCTATTACAAATAAATTATGTAATGCAGCAACTTTCATGATGGGGTCCATATCACATGGATGCCCATATAAATGGACTGGCATGATCGCTTTCGTTCTGTCAGTTAGAGCTTTATGTACCTCTCCTACATCAATTGTCCAAGTCTCCATATCGACATCCACTAAGACTGGCGTAGCGCCTGCATGTAAAATCGCGTTAACCGAAGCTGCAAAAGTAAAATCAGGTACAATAACCTCATCCCCTGGCCCTACGCCCAAAGCAG
>MDSV01240767.1_pt1 | contig 15883 bp, 16 predicted proteins | sample 810851 | NCBI WGS metagenome assembly MDSV01 (sample SAMN05326640, study PRJNA326480) | marine metagenome | isolation source: seawater | place: Atlantic Ocean: North East | collected 2012
AAATAAAGCTTTGTGAAAAATAAAATAACTTTAATATCAACTCTTTTAATAACTATTTTTTTATTGGGGGGAGAGTTCGCTAAAAGAAATATTTTTCCATATGGGATAGGTTTAAGATCTATATTGCCAGAAGCAATACATATTGAATCAAAGAACAAAAATATTCCATTTTGCCCTGTAAAAAATTTATTAGTAAGTAAATTTGAATTTTTCGCACATACAAAAATTGATAATATATTTATTGGAGACTCTGTGGTTGATGAAGCTTGGTCAGAGGGAATATTTAATTTAAATTATACATTAATTGCACAATCTGGAGCAACAATAGATTGCACTAGTCTAATTGTTGATTCTATACAAAAAATTGAACCTAAAAATATTATTATTTACTTAGGCGGTAATGATGCTGATGGTCAATCAAGTTACGGTAGCGATATCGGAATAGATCATTATACTAAATTTTTAAGTGAATTGAATAAAATTAATTCTATTTCCAATATATATTTAATTGGAATTAACTACGCTAGTTCTAGAAGAGAAGCTGAATACGTTAAAAACCTAAATGATTACTTTAAAAGGATACAGGACGGTAAAAAAATATTCTATATAAAAAGTTTTGAAAAACTCAACTTTAAAGAAAAACCATTTGGAGAATTAAGTTATGATGGAGAGCATTTAAATTATCTTGGATATAAAGAATGGTTTACATATTTAAGTGAAAAAATAGATAATTTTAAATTACAATAATGAAACTTAACTCTACTTTTTAGAATAATCTTCCCTTTTAAATTTAAAAATTATAAGACTAAATTAATTTACATTTTTTAAGTGCGAAATATTTTAATACAGGATGTATTACAAAATACGGTTCTGAGCTATTATTCTTTAATTTTGTGTGTAATTTTTTTTTTCCATTCAATATAATTTTTTTAATGGTCTGAATCAAAACTCTTGCTCTTAAATAAGGATCTAAAATATAATCAATATCAATGCCATACTCTAAGTTAAAATTTTTTCTTATAATTATTTGGCCAGTATCAATCTTTGAATCTAGTAAAATTGAACTCATGCCAATTTTCTCCTCTTGGAGTATACTATAATAAAAAGTTGTACTACCTTTGTATTTTGGAAGAAGGCCTCCATGTACATGAAGAATTTTAAGTTTTTCTTTAAAAAACTTTTCATTTAGAATTACACCAGGTAATCCACTATAAATTATATATTTATTTTTTTCACTTTTAAAAAAACTTTTAACATTAATCTTGTTTATATCACTATTAGTGTAAATAATTTCAGATTTTATGTTTTTTATTAAATCATCAAATAGTATTTGTGGATCAAAATCTAATTTATTTGACTTTTTAATACATACTTTTTGTTCTTTACTATCCAAAATATAAATTTTTTTTGGAAGCAAATCATATTTTTTAAGATAATGTAAATAACATTTTGTCCTAATTGTTGGGGCACCCAGAAATATAAATTTATTTAATAATTTCATTTTTAAATTTTTTTATAACTTTTGATTCAAGTTTAATAAGTTTAATAAATAGCTTTAAATTACTTCTTGAAAAATTTAAATATTTCATAGAACATAACAAATCTATAACCTTTAAGAATGTTGAAAAATATTTAACATCCTCTTTCAGCGAATAAGTCAAAAATAAGCAATTTGCAAATTCTAAATAAATATTAGGACCGGCAAGTATTGAATCTTTAATTTTTATATTTTTATAATCATATGACTCAAATAAACGCCCAAAAACTTCAAATTTTTTTTGCCATATCAATATATCTTTACATTCTTTTTTTTCTACTATCATTTTGTTAATATTAACTAACTTTTCGTGCAATGTTTGATTTGATTTTCTTTTAATCATATTTTTTTTTAAATTTTTTTTAGTTTTTAAAATTTCTTGGATTTTTTTTAGTACAAGATTTCTTTGATTTATAAATTTTATTAAGAAATCTTTTTTTAATCTAAAATAATGGTATTCATTTGTATTAATTTGTCTTTTCATTGATTAATTTCACTAATAATCATAGCAGCAATCTCCTCAGGTTTTTTTAAAATTTCTGGCATACCTATCTTTAAATCACAATTCTTAGGTGGTGTAAATTCTATATCTATTCCCACTACATTTTTAAGTTTCCCTGATTTTGCTCTAGAGTAAATCTTTTTTGAATCTCTTTTCTTTAGTAATTCAATTGGTGTATCGAGAAAAATTTCTTTATATGATGTAAAGTTATTTCTATTCCAACTTTGCCATTTTGGAAAATTTGATAGTACAGCTGCAACTACATTAATATTTTGTTGATCTAGGAATTTACACAACTTTGAAATTCTTATTGCATTTTTCTCTCTATCCTCTATTTCGTAACCTAAATTATCACCCCACATTTGTCTTACTTGATCTCCATCTACAAAAACATACGGTTTCGACTTGGAAAGTTTGTTATATAGAATCTTTCCAACTGATGTTTTTCCTGAACCCGACAAGCCTATAAGCCAAATTATCATTCTATTACTTTTAAAAGTTTTTCATTACAGTTTAAATAGATTACTCCAGAATTCTTTAATTTTTCAAACATTCTTTCACCACAACCTATTGCTGCAGGAATTGATAACTCCACGCATCTGATTGCCATATGCGAATTACTTCCTCCATATGCTGTTATAAGCCCTCCAATATTTCGTGAAAATATCCAATCATACCCTGGGTCTGCATTTTGAATCAATATAATTTTAGAAGTAAAATCACCTTTAATCTCATTGTTTTCTATATGAATACTTTTTGATGTGATTTTTTTTTTTGTTATAAATGTTGGTTGTCCTAAGGGCATTCTAACAAGATGTATATCACTTTTTGACTCAATAATTTGTGGCAGAAATAATTTATTACTGTTTGTAAATTCTTTTCTTTTGAATGTGATTTTTTTTTTTTTTGTCACCTTTTTTTAAACTCAAAAGATCTAAAAAAGACAAATCATCTCGAGAAAATTGATTCTCGCCCCCCCATTCCGTTATTAATTTCAATGCGTCTGAAATACATTTTGTAAAAATAAATTTAGATTTCTCCCTCATTCGCACACTTTCACCTATATAGCTAAAAAGTTTATCTGGAGAAAATGAATACCCAAATTTATTCATAATTCTTTCAATTTTTATTTTTTTTTTATCTAAAAAGTCTGTCTTTTTAACTTCTCTTTTATATCTAAAATCTTTACTTAAATAGAACTTAGGAGCTTCATCATATCTTAATGAAGTTATATCATATGTACCTGGGCGTAAATGACCATATAACAATAAAAAATCGTCTATCTTTCTTTTGTTTCTATTAACTTCATCAAGATTAAATAAAAACTCACTTGTAACTGTTTTTATATTGCTGATGAAGCAATCATATTCTTTTTCATTAATCATTCCAATACTTACTAGTGATCTTAATATCGAAGTTCCAATGAAAGCATGACGAGCAAAAATTGCAAATTGTTTGGTACCAAATTCTCGACAGTGATTTATAAGTTTAATTGCTTGATCAATTTTAGTTTTTTTGCTTTCACTTAAGTTAATATTTTTTAATTGGTTATTTTGATTATTTAGTTTTTTAAATTCATTCTCATATTCATTTATTAATCTCGAAGTTTGATTGAATAGGCATTGTTTAAAAATACTTATTTCTTTTTTATTAAAATCTTTTTTTAATTTAGATTCATAATCATTAAAGCTGAAATTTAGACATGTATAGGCAATATCAAACTCAATTTTATCATGAGACAATCTATTCTTAGATAAGTTTTGTAATTGAAATTTTAATAGCTTTGACTTAATAGTTCTTGGTATACTTTCAGGCATTAAAGATTTTAAAGAGTAATTTACGTTTATATATGGTTTTCCTTGGAAATTTGTTATCAAAGGAAAAGGAACTGTTTCATAACCCATTTCTTTTCTTGCAAGATACCAATTCTTATCAGTTACTAGATACTGGTATAAATTTAAGGCTAAAGGTCTAGGATTAGAGCCAATAATTTCGGATGGATTCCAATCTGCCATAGTGCTAAAAATAGTATTACTTCTTATCTGCTTTTCTATCTTTTTTATTAATGGTTTTATTATATTAAAGTTAAGATATTTATTTTTAGTTAATCTCCGAACCTGAAAAATAATAATTTTATCATATTTGTCTATACAAAACTCAATATCTAAAGCGTCACAATTGGTCTTTTTTATGATAGTTTTCACTACTTTTACTAGTTTAATTAATCTTTGAGACTTTAATTTTTTCTCATTTCCGTTAAGCAACATAATACTTTTACTTTTCAAACCACTTGTAACCGTATCTGTTTTACCTGAAACATCATCGTATGTTATTACAAAATAAGGAGATCCCATTGAGATTTCTTTAGTTGTTAAAACTCCTGAAATTGAAACGTTTCTGACTAGTGGTTGAATCAAGACTTGATCTTTATCTTTTATTTTATTGTAACTTTTAAAAACTTTTTCAATTGAATCAATGATACTTTTTTTATTAGGTAAAACTCCGAGAACAGACAAAAAGGCTCCTGCATTTGAAGTTATATTGGTATCTTCATCATGACAACTTGATCTCACTACAATTTTTTTTTTAAATTGTTGGATAATTTTTAAAACAATTTCGTCTCTTTCTTTCAACCATTTATTATGATTAAAAAATATTTGCTCACAAAAATATTTTTTTCCTAATAACTTTATCAAGCTATCAAGAGTCTCAGCCTTAGTTTTAAAAATAAATTTACTTTTTTTAGATTTCATTTTTTGGCGTTGAACCTTTAACCAAGAACTGTAAATCATTAATATGCTCTTTGTTCAAAGGTATATTTTCAATAAAATGGATATGATTTGGATACTTTTTTTTAGATTTATGTTTGCCTGGAAGGAATTTAAATTTACAATTGTCTATCTTTCTCCAGAAATATCTTTCTGAGACTCCAAGCCATTCAAAAAATAGATTGTTTTCTCTTTTTTTTTGTCGAGTAAAGTAATCAATGTAGTCTAAACCTTGTTTTTTTGAAATTCTTTTAAGTCTAATTTCTCTGCAAACATGATCTGTTATCTTAGAATATCCAAGTTTTCTAAATTTTAATTCGTCATGTAAGCCATTGTAAATTTGACAATCTGGATCACTGTAATTATCAAAAGTATTGTTTTGTCTAAGAGTCAAGTATTTATATTTTTTCAACATTTTCTCATGTTGTTTTTTAGTATCCCATCTAATAAAATTTCCAAGGTAAATTCCCCTAACACCAACATCAAGAATCTGTTGATCTTTTGGATAATGAAGTTTTAAAAGATTATTTTTTGAAATCTTTTTTGATTCATTTATTTCCTCTGGTTCAACACCCATTAAATCAAATTCTTTCCTATATCTTCTTGTCATTTCTATTTCATCTGTGTGAGAAAACATTCCAACTTGATCAATAGCTTGATTTTCTCCCAAGATAATGAGAGGTATCCTGAAGTTTACTGCAACTTGAACTGGAAAAACTGTACTTCCCGCTATATATGGCCAATAAATATTTCCCAGATTCTCAATGCTCCATGTGATAAGTGATTTATAGAATGATTGATCAATTGTGTTTATTATTATCTCACAACCAAGTTTTGATTTTAGTATTTCCAGATTACGAATACCCAACTTTGTATTAAATATTCTATTGAAAGCAACCAATAGAGGTTTCATTCCATATTTATTTTTTATTAAATCTACTATAAAAAATGAATCTCTACTTCCAGAGACCGGTATAACACAGTCATAGTAGTGGTCAGATTTATATGAATTAAGAATTTTTCTTAATTTTTTCTCCCTTTTAATCCAATCAAGGTTTTCTTTTTCCTCATGAATTATACATCCGTAACAAATACCTTTTTCATCAAATTCCAAACCAAAAGGATGGTTTTCTTTGTATAGGCATTTTTTGCAACTTCTCATCTTAATTTATATCTTAAACTTTTCTGTATCTATTCTATCAAGAATTTTCTTAATTTTTATTTTAGAAATACCTGGTATTTTTTCCCAGATAGGGTTTTTTAATTTCCAGGATCCCTTCCTTTCCCACATTTTACCTCGAAATGAGTTTGCAACAATCCAGAAATCTTTTTTACTAATTCCAATCCATTTGCAAAAATCCATAATATATCTATCATGACATTTTCCATCAAAAGCTTTTGCTAAAGCAGCAGCCTCCGTTCGTGAGAGTCTTCCCTCTCTTATGTCATAACAAGAAAATTCAGTCACATTACCTAGACCAAGTTTTATGTGTTTTAACATTGAATTAACCATTGCTCCATTATTACTATCCAAGGAATTATGTTTATAGTGAATACCAATTTCCTCATAATTTGCTTTAATTAGATTCATACCCTTCGAAATAGCAAATTTGGCATTCGTCCATCCTGACCAATTTAAAAAATAACCCATAAAAATTGCTTTCCCTCCCCATTTTTTTATTTCATTGTTGGAAGGAAAAAAATACGGTAAAATATCTTTTTTTGATATTTTATTATCTAGCCAAATACTTAAATCTCCACCAGACAATGTATTATTATTAATGATTCCACTTGCGTCCCAGGGTGCGTTCTCACTATTAGTATCTCCTGCTTCCATTGCTGGATTTTCTCCAAAAAAAACTAAAGGTATACCAAAATTTATCGCTATTCTAAAAGGAATTGAAAATAAAGAGTACTCAGAATATTTATCAATATTTCCGTAATTCAAAAAAGACTTCTTAGCTAATTGTGCAGCAATTATTGGGTTTGGCTGAAATGTTATTAAATCAAATCCCTGTTTTTGTAATGTTTCAATATTTTTTCTTCCAAGTTCTGTTCCATCACTCGACAAATACTGAACGAGCAAAGGGTTTATCTTAAATTTATCTCTTAAAGTAAATGCTTGCCATATACTGTCCTTTCCTCCACTCACACCTAAAACACAACCCCATTTATTTTTTGAAAGTTTTTTTGCCCAGTTGCAAATATCAAATAAATCTTTTTTTCTTGATTCCCAATCTACTCCCCTTTTTTTTTCACTCCAGTTACATGGTGAGCAAACTCCATTATCATCAAAAATAATTCCAGGCCTAGTATTAGGCATTATACATTTTTTACAATAAATCATAAATTATCTGTCGGACTTGTAAGGTTCAATTTTTTTTGTTTAATTAATTCTTCTGCTAAATCAAGATCTTTTGGCTCATCAATCTCCATCCAATTTCCATAAATTGGGATAGCTTTTATTTTTAAACCATTTTTTATAAGAATGCTTAACAATTTTGTGATATCTAGTTTACACCTAGTAGATTCATCCATTCCCTTTAAAAAATTCTTTAAATATTTTAAGAAATAACTTGATAAAGATAACAATCCCATAAATTGTCCCTGTATATTTTCATATGATGAACTTTTATTTCCAATTTCAGTTATAAAATTATCTTTATCGACCTTGAATGTTTCGGCATCTTCAAGAGGATCGGAGAAACGTTTTTTCCAAAGTTCTAACCAATTCACGTCATAGGTAATTGCAATTTCTTCCTTAACTTCAACTATTTTTTTAAGTATTTCGTTTCCATAGACAATATCTCCATAAGAAACAATTGTTCTGTCATTCATAATTTTTTCTAATGAAATATAGAGTGATTCGACCATATTTGATGAATGCCAGTTTTCATTAGATATATAGCTAACTCTTTTATCTTTAATTTTTTCTCCCAAATATCCTTTAACTAGAAAAATGTTCGAAATTTTTTTAGTAATAATAGCTAATTGCCAATCCAATAAAGAATGGTTTCCTATTTTATTTAAGCATTTTGGTATTTTTGAGGTTCTAGATTCTAAACGACTTCCTCTACCTGCTGCAAGTATCAAAACATTCATAATAAATTTTTAAAAAAGTTTTTAAAAAGACTTATATCTTCTTTTTTAAAAGATTTGTACCGCTCCGGATGCCACATTATTCCAAGAATTGGTAATTTGATATGATGAAAGGCTTTAATTATTTTTTCATTTGAAAAAGCCAAAGTTTTGAAATTTTTAGTATTTTCATATGACCCATAGTCATGAAAACTATTAACTGTTGTTTTTTTATTGTTAAAAACAATTACTTGTCTGGGACTTACTTGGTTTTTCACCCTTACCAATCTAGTGTTAAAATAATCTTGAATTACTTGCATTCCCCTGCACACGCCGATTAATGGTATTTTTTTTTTAATTGAATATTTTAGGATTTCTTTTTCCAGATAATCTCTTTCAATAGCACTCCCACCATATTTAATCAAAGAATTACCTCCTGTAAACAAAATGCCATCAAAATTTATTTTTTTTCTAAAAATTGTAAAATTTGAGTTGTTAGAAATTACAATACTTATAAATCCGCATTTTTCAAGAAATTGCGACCACCTTTGGTCAAGTGAATCTCTTCTTTCTTTTGTTTTTTGATCAAAGTGTACTCTTTGTGTGACCAAAATAATTTTTTTTTTCATCGAATCAATAAATGACTTTTTTAAATTTTTTTTTTATGACCAAAAATTTAAATAGTTTAATTCTGCATATTATAAAAAGAAGTGGGAAAAAAATAAAATATAAAATTCTATTGAAAAAAATATTAGTGTTTTTTTTTAAACCATTTTTAATCCATTTATATGTTGGTTTTTCTCCAATATCTGGTACTAATCCGTAACGAAAAAATATTCTGAGATCTGAAATTTTACTTAAATCTTTTGAAAATTTGTATCCCATTGACTTAATTTCCTCAAAAAAGATCCTTTCTAAAAAAAGTATTTCATTTTTATTCATCCTATTTTTCCACCTTTCAGTTACAAATTTATTCGGCCTTGTAAGAGTTTTAGATATCTCGTTTGGATCATTTGCCAATAGGCCATCTATAACTTTTTGATAAGAATTTGAATATGCTCCTGTACCCTTCCACTTTGCTCCCATCATTGTGGGCTCATATTTATTATTTAACCAATTTTTAAAAAAGCTTATATTGAGCCACTTTGAAAGTTTAGTCATCGTTTTGATAAAGTTTAAATTTATATCTTCATTTCTAATGGTTATAAAATTAGTCTTGTGTCTTTTCTTACATTTGTGGATTATTCTTGTAGATTCAATTTGATACAAGATCCAACTTAAGTTAGCTGGCCCACTGTCAAGGTCAACCTTTTCCTTAAGTAAATTATAAAATATCCTAAAAAAGTTTTTAAAACTCAAGTTATAATTATTATCAAATTCATTTACACTCTGATGTCGAGATGAAGCATATTGTGCTCTAGGGTCTCTTGCTAAACTTATCATTTTTGCTTTTGGAAAATCTTTTATAATAACATCAACGATTTTTCCATCAAAATTATCTATTATGTTTTCATTTCTGAGGTTCGCAGCATCATTTATTAAAACATACTTAACTAAATCAATCTTTTTTTTTATTGAAAGTGCATAACATATATATGGCAAAAGGATAAGGTCTCTTCGACTAAATTCTTCTTTATGATCAATATAAATATCAAAAATTTTTCTTAGTTCTTTTCTCTTTTTAAAAGAAAAAATATCGCCACCAATTTTTTTTATAAGTTCATGAGAGTCTTTTTTGGGGTAGTTGTAAAGGTATTTGAAATAGGTTTCATTACATAAAAAAAATTTCGCTTCATTTTTGTTAACCCTATGCTCTGTTCTAAATTTATCCATGAAGTATGAATAACTGTAGTGAATCCACGGAACTGATATAACTTCCTCATGGCTATCAAATAAACAACAAAAAAAATTACTTCCAGCCCTTCCTCCATGATCTATCAAACCAATTAAATTTAATTTTCTTAATGATCTCTCGATGGTTTTGACTATGTTTGCTTTATTCATTTAAACTTTTTTCAAGTCTGTTAAAAATATAACCAACACTCGATGAGTATTCTGGTTTGGAAATTTCTTTTCTATAATCAAGGCCTAAATTTGATTTTCTAGAAATTATCTTTTTATTGAATAGATGATCTTTTAAACGTTGATAACTAACTTCTTTAAATAAAAAATAGTTACCTGCAGAAACTCCATTAACTCCGTTCTTTATTGCCAATTCAAAATCAATTAGTTTATTAGCACCACCTAAAATTGTGATTGGTATTGGACAAAAGCTTACTATTTTTTTTATCAGTATTTGGTCTAAACCTGCATTTGTTCCATCCCTATCGACATAATTAATTAAGATTTCTCCAGCTCCCTGATCAACTAAGTTTAATATGTATTTTTTGAGATTAGCTTTAATTATTGTTTTTCCATTGTTTTTTGTAATGTAATATTGATTATTAATTTTTTTAATATCCAAGCATATAATTATTGCTTGAGAACCAAAAGTTTTAGCTGATTTATAAATCAAATTTGATTCTTTAAAAATTGCCGATCCAATGATTACTCTATCCGCTCCTAAATTCAAATAATTATGAATATCTTTAAGGGAATAAATACCTCCACCTATCGACAAAGGAGTAAAGCAGTTTTTAGAAATCTTGGGGATTAAATCAAAAAAATGATATCCACAACCTGGTTTATAATTTCTATCATTTTTTTTCGAATGATTAGTGATATCAATTATAACAATCTCATCTAAGTCCCACTCTTTAAATCTATTCATTTGGGTGGTCACACAGCCAAGAATATGATGTTTAGAAAATTTATAACTTTTTACTAGTTTTCCAAATTTTACATACAAAGCAGGAACAATTCTTGGATAGTGCATTTTATATACTCATAAACCTTTTTAAAAGCCTAAGACCATACTGATGACTTTTTTCAGGATGGAATTGTACTCCAAAAATATTATCCTTCTCAAAAGAAGCAACAAATTTTTCTTCAACTTTAAAGTAACTAGTTGCACAACTTAATTTTTCAAAAAGAACAGCTAAGGAGTGATTGAAGTAAAATGGAGTAATTTTTTCTTTATCTAACAGTTTAGATTTTGATGATTGAGTCACATCTGACCATCCGATGTGTACAAATTTTTTTTTGGAGTATGTCGAAATTTTTTCAACTTCCGCATCTATTATTCCAAGTCCCTCATGACATCCAAACTCCATACTTCGTGCAGCGAGTAACTGCATTCCAAGACAAATCCCTAAAATTGGAACACCCTGTTTAGCTTTTAGCTTTATCTTATCGATCCAATCTAATTTTTTTAAATTCTTCATTCCGGTATTGAAAGCCCCTACCCCTGGAAGTATTATATGCGAGGCATTATCAATATTTTTTTTTTTAAAATAAATTTTTGTTCTTGGATCTATAAATTTTATAGCATTAATAACAGAGCTTATATTGCATATACCATAATCAATTATTAAAACTTTATTATTCATTGAAACTAAGGTAATTTTTTTGCTAAACCTTTTCTCATCTTTTTCAAAATTGATAAAAACTCATTTTCAGTATATCCAGTTATTTTTAAATAATAGTCAAGGGCTTTAGGTCTTTCAGAATCAATTTTTTTTGCAATTTCAAAGCCCTCATCTCTTGTCATGAGACCTGCTCTTACATCTTGACTTACAAAGTCCGTAGCTCTGCCAAAGCCTCGCTTTACATATTTTGCATAATCATGAACACCAGGCATTTTACACTCTACACTTTTATACCTTTTATAGGTACCTTCAACTTTATCTTCTTTCCACCCATACTCATTTACTAAAAATTCTGTCTGTCTTTCTTGATCCCAAAAAATATAATCACCAAGGTAAATTGCTTGAATTTTTTTTTTATCAAGTTCATCCTTTGATGGTGGATAAAACATTACCAACTCATCTTTACTTATTTCACTTGAAACCATTTCCTCTGGCCCTTTATGCACAGAAATCTTCATGAAAACATCATACATCTTGGATGCACAACCTAAATCAAGCTTTTGAGACAAAAAAGTATCTCTTGAAGAAAATTCAGCAGATGATTCCCCAAAAACTAAAAGCTTAATTCCAAACTTTACAGCAACATGAAGAGGGAAGGATAAAACTCCTGCGTGACAGTGCCAACAAGAATCACCAATTGCTGGTAAAGATTTCTTAGCTAATCTATTAACAAGACTTCTTTTAGGGGTATACATAATGTGATCAACATCTAATTTTTCCAGAACATTCCAAAGATTTTCCCAACCAGTTTTGCTATACCAATTGTGACTAAATGTAACTGCCAAAGGTTTTAAATTATATTTTCTAGTTAGAATGTGTAATTGAAATGCACTGTCTTTACCACCGCTAATGGGAACCATACAATCATAATTATTTCCAGACTCCTTTGAAGCTTTTTCAAGAATTTTTTTCAATTCTTTTTGTCTTTTGTGCCAATCTATCTTCATTTTTTCTTCAGAGGATTGGCAAGCTTTACAGATACCCATCTCATCAAAACCAATATCTTCAGATGTACTTGGCAAACAACACCTTGTGCAATAAATCAAATCCTTAAATGGCCTTTTATCTTTTATTCTTTTGTTTTTCATAAATAACCTAAATCCTATCAATTAGTTTACACACCTCTAGTAATTCATAATCATTATACTTTCTTCCAATAACACTGATTCCAACCGGTAGATTATTAAACCCCTTGAGCTTTGGCAAGGTAATAACAGGAAGACCAAGATAAGTCCATATAAGATTAGAGTCAGGAGAATCTATTTCATTTATTAAGGGAGCAATATTAGTTGTAGATGGACAGATAATAAAATCAAATTGCTTAAATTTTTTATCAAATAAGTTTGAAAAGAATTCTTGATTTTTTAAAGCTAATTGAAAATTTTCTAATTTAATTTTACGCCCTCTCTCAATCATATTTGCTAAAATAGAACTGAAGTATGTTTTTCTAAATTTAAATTCATTCCTAAAGTAATAAGATAATGACTTACAATAAATTGTATTATGGTCATTAATTATTTGATTAAAAGAGTCATCCAATTTTACGTGAACAAAGTTTAAACCTTTCTTTGTCAGACGTTTTAAATAAAGATTCAAATGATGTTTTAAATCCTTCTCTAAATATTGGTCAAAGGAGCTTTCAAGAAAAACAAACCTAAACTTTTTTAAACTAGTCACATTTTTTTTTTTTAGTTTTTTGTTTACGATTGGGTAGTTTAATCCTTTTACATGTAAATTTTTAAAAACTAGTAAAATATCCTCAACAGATCTAGCCATCCACCCGATTGTATCCAGGGTATCTGTTGTTTTTAAAACCCCAGTTCTTGGAATCAAACCAAAAGATGGTTTGAAACCATATATTCCACAATAACTTGATGGTCTTATGGTGGAACCAGCAGTTTGACTAGAAAGGCTGATTGGAACTAATCCTGAAGATACTGCAACAGCAGATCCCGCCGAGGAGCTTCCCGGGGTCCTTTTTTTATCAAGTGGATGAGAAATTCCTTTAGTGTAATGGACAGCAAACTCTGATGTTAAAGTTTTACCAACAACAACAGACCCGCTTCTTCGTAAATTACTAACAACTCGTGCATCATTACCAGAGTTATAGTTTTCATAAATTTTACTACCAAACCCTGTTTTGTAATCATAAGTATTAAATATATCTTTGATACCAACGGGAACACCCAGCAAAGGACTATTTATATATTTTATTTTTGAAGTAATTCGTCTAATTTGTTCATCAATTTTTTCTTCATCGAAAGATACAAAGGCTTTCAACTTTTCATTATTTTTTTTAATAAAGAACTTTGAAAAATTTGCATATTCCTCTACCGAAAATTCTTTGGCCTTAATTTTTTTTATCCACTCGGTTGCTGTCAAATTAATAAATGAATTATTTAACATATAATTATTATTTAGTGATTGTAAATGGTTCAATATACGGGTTAGATAATTCAATTCCTAACTTATTTCTATTAATTTGGAAACTAATAATTTTTTTTTTAAGTTTCAGGGCTGCTACTAATAAAACTGTTGTCATCCCCCAAATCTCTTTTGAAATATGAAAGAGGTCAGATACATCACTTTTATTATCAATAATCCAGTTGTTTTTAGATATATATTTTTGCAACAAATTTTTCACTAGTTTTTGATCTTGCCTGGGATGAGCTCTAAAAATAAAAAAACAGTCATTAAAATTCTGCTCAATAAACTTTTTTAAGTGTCTTAGAGTTGAAGCAGTATTATATCCTGGGTAAAGTTTTTTATCTACTGGCTCTGGGTCAAACAGAAAAAGAATTATTTTCTTAGAAGAAAAAGTTTTTTTAAATTGAGTATTTTTTGTCAAACTCTTCTTCTTTACTGATTGAAAAATTCTCTCTACTTCCATTTGTGTGAAAGTTGAGGTTATAGAATTTATATTTTTGTTGGTTTTTAAGAAAAAATCAAGAGCTACTTTGTCAGGGAAAAATATATAATTTGAATAGATTCTTTTACCGTTTTTAATTGGAAAATGTTCGTTGTAATGTTTCCAGTGGTTAAAGAAGAAGGCACTATCAATATCTTTTTGTTTAGACATCAATATCCAATTATGAGTTTGTTCAAAATGAATTTTGGGTCCTAAAATCAATAATGTATTCTTTTCCGCCGTATTCAAAAATATTTTTTTTGCATCATCCTCCGATAAATATTTTTCTTTAATATTCTTTTCAGCCCAATGACTACAAATGAGGTAAAACTTTATTTTATTTTTTTTAAGAATACTCAAAGCTAATTTAATCAAATTATATTCGCCTGGATCTGATATATAAATGAAAACTAAGTTATATTGACTTAGAAGGTTATAAACTTTCAAATTTATTGAGAATTTTGAAAAAAATATTTGATCTATTATTTCTTCCGATTTTAACAATTCTTTGGTTAACTTATCCGATAGAAAAGAACATTCCAAAATGTTTGAAATAGATTCAAAATGATTTATTTTGTATTTTTTATCTTCAATAAATCGTGTTCCTAGAGGATCTCCGGTTTTTTTTTTAAGTTTGAATCTTCTAATTCTAGAATGATCATTATCTATAATTACTCGGCATCGATTAGTTATTATATCAATTTCAAAATGAGTGAAGCATGATTCATCTAAAGATGTAACAAAAATGTTTTCTACTCTTTTTGTTCTTAAATATAATGAAATACTTGGATCATCTTTGAAATAATCATACTTTTCACTAAGAATTTTATAATCTGTTATTTCTCCAAAAAAAAATCTAATAAAATCTATCACATGGGATCCATTATGCCTAAAACCCTTTGCATACTTTATATTTACCGAGATTATATTTTGGTTTTTTAATTCAGCTCTCAATAGCTTATATTCTTCTATATATCTTCTTGAATAATTTATAAATAACCTAATTCCTTTTTCTTTCAATTTTTTATGAATTAATTTTGATGTTTCAGAAAGCATTGATAATGGTTTCTCACATATAATTGCTCTAGGTTTATGACTGTGGTTAATTAAAGTTTTAAGTGTCCTAAAATGCTCAAAATCATCATTGCTCACTATTACCAGCTCTGGTTTATGTTTATTTAATGTATCAATTAGGTTTTTAAAAATAATATTTTTTAAAGACTTTGATGATTCACTTTGCTTTTTCTCTACAATACCAACAATATTAAACTTTTGATTTTTTCTTAATATATTATAATATTTTTTTCCAATATATCCGAAACCAATAATTATTACACTTCTAGACATTTTATCCATCAGCGATTTTTTTTTGTTTGATTTTTTTATTTTTCAAGATTTCAGGATATTTTTTAGCTATTTTAATAATTTCTTTATAACAAAATTTTTTTTTATTAATTTTTGAAACTATTTGTTTTACAGTTTCATAATCCTCAGGTTCATCAACTGTCAACCTCAAATCATGCGCTCTTTTTTCCTTACACACAAAATTAAAAACCTTAATAT
>MDSV01035172.1_pt1 | contig 15882 bp, 21 predicted proteins | sample 810851 | NCBI WGS metagenome assembly MDSV01 (sample SAMN05326640, study PRJNA326480) | marine metagenome | isolation source: seawater | place: Atlantic Ocean: North East | collected 2012
GGAGCCCGTGTGGTATTTCGTAAATTGGGTTTGGGTAAAGTGAATAAGTGTAGTAACAACCACTCCATGTTAAAGTCCCTAAGTGTACCGCTCCTCACACCTATTTCAATAGGGGGTTAATAACCTCGGGTAAGGGTCAGGTTTGCGAAACAACACCAGTCCACAATTTATTACACGACATGAGTGTAAACTGCAAACCAACCCTCCAAATTGTGCCCTGTTCGTCTAGTGGTTAGGACACATGGTTTTCATCCATGCAACAGGAGTTCGATTCTCCTACAGGGTACCATTCTTTTTAGTTAAATAAGATTATGTTTTATATATACAGTCAAATGGAAATCCATGGTACAGGTAAACGTGATAAAGATTATCTTTTACTAATAGATACATTAGAACAAGCAAATATAGAATACAAATTACTTCCTAAAGATATATCTCAATATAATTTTACTTCAGAAGATTTTATATTTTGCAACTTTGGTTCTTCAAATGTTGACTTTTTACTTGAACAGCAAAAAGTTCTTTCTAATGTAAGTATATATCCTTCCTTGGAAACATGTAAAATTTACAATAAAGATAATTTTAATAAATTTTGTATAGATAATAATTTACCTACGCCTGTAACATTTTATAATTTAGAAGAAATAAACGACAATGATTTTCCATTAATATTTAAACCTGTATCAGGATCTTTATCAGAGCATTTAAGACTTTGTAATAATGAATTAGATGTATTAGAGCAAATAGATATTTTAAATAATGACAAAGATTATGAGAATAAAGATTATATACTACAAAAATTTATAGATACAGGCATGCCTGTGATTAAATATAGAACAATCTTTATTAAGGATAAGATACTAACATATAAGAAAACATCAGAGGATGAAAATATATTTTGTAGTTTAAAAGACAATGGTAGAATAGATGAGATAAATCCAGATAATAAGTATGTAGATATTATCTCAGATCAGTTTATAAAAATTGCAAAAGAACATAATATAGATTTTGGTGCTTTAGATATTATACAAGACTTAGAAGGTAATTGCTATTTGCTAGAAATAAATGGTCCAACTAAATTGTATAGAGCATCACAGGGAATAGGTATAAATTTGTACGAAAGTATAATAAATTATATCTTGACAAAAAATACAAATAAGTTATAATAAATGGTGTATATTAGTATAAACGGAAGAATTGCGAAAAAGAAGCAGATCGAGAATTTTGTATTTGATGTACTAGAATATCTAATGCCTAGATTAAAAAGAGATGTAGGCATAGATGTAAACATAGTGACAAGATGCGATAATCATCATTATGCATTATGTTTAGGAGATAAGGATAGTGCTGAAATAGAACTAGCACGTGGTAGTGGAGATTTAACATTCACATTAGATGAAATTATGTTAAATCTTGCACATGAATTAGTTCATGCCAAGCAGTTTATTAGAGGTGAATTGCACCCTAATCTAAATAGATGGAAAAATTTAGATTATAGCAATACATTATATAGTAGGCAACCTTGGGAAAAAGAAGCATACTTATTAGAAGATGAATTAATTAATAAATTTTGGAAATAAATGGCAATATATAAAAAAACAAGTTCAATAGTACCAACAAGAAAATGTACAAGTCAAGGCTCTGGTGGTAGAGGAAGACGTGTAAAAGTAGGAATGTCTACTATGAACAAACATAAGAAAAGATCACACAAGAAGTATCGCGGACAAGGCAGATAACTAATAAATAGTAGTATGTTAGAACCTACAGATAAATGGCTATGTGAATTAGTGGAACCTAAACATCCTGCCTTACATACTCCTGCAACAATAGACCCTTTTACTGCTCCAAAGGACGCCAATTGGGCACAAAGAGAAGTAGATATGTTCAAACTTATGCATGATAGATTAGGCATAGGATTAGCAAGTCCACAAATAGGTAATAGTTATAATATGTTTGTAATGACCTTAAAAGGTTCAGGAGACGTAGGTGTATATAATCCTAAGATATTAGAAGTAAGTGAAGAAACTATTAATATGGAAGAAGGATGTTTAACTTTTCCTTTCCTATATTTTCATGTAGTAAGACCTGAAAAATGTAAAGTAAGTTATACTCTTTATGATGGTAAAACAGAAGTAGAAGGTTGGTTAGATGGAATAGATGCTAGATGTTTCCAGCATGAATACGAACACTTACAAGGTAAACTCTTTTTAGAACATGCAAGTGATCTTAAACTTCAACGTGCTATGAAGAAAAGAGAAAAATATTTTAAAGAAATAGAAAAGGTTCGCAGATAAATGTTCAATTATCCTTTTTGGGTAAATGATTTTGATAGAGTAAAAGATCACAGAATTACCCATCCAGAAGTTGCAAAAATATTTGAGCAACCAGTCGCATTTTGGTACGGTGCTAAGAAAAATAAAAATGCAAATAAGAATTTAGATAAGAGTCTAAAAAGACTACTTAAACGTACATTACCAAACTTACCTTATTTTGTAATATATAATTTACCTAATAGAGACTTAGGTCATTATAGCAAGGGAGGAGCCTCTGGCTCTACAGAATACTTAATATTTTTACAAGAGTTTTGTAAAGGTATAAAGGACCATAAACCTATAATTATATTTGAACCAGATGCATTACCGCATACAACATTAATGGAACCAAAGGAATCAGAGTATCGTATAAATTTAATTAAGGCAGGAATAGATACAATAACAGAAGAGAGCGATGCCTATGTATATGTAGATATAGGACATAGTAATTGGTTAGACCCTAAAGACGCCGCAGAACTAATTTCCAGGGTCTCTAACGACCGTCTAAGAGGGTTTAGTGTTAATGTTAGTAACTATAGATCAACAAAAGAAAGCATGGAATGGGCCTTAAAGATATGTGAATATAACAAAGACTGGCATTTTGTAATAGATACTAGCCGTAATGGCAATGGTCCACATGGTAATGATTGGTGTAATCCTCCTGGTAGATTAGTAGGAGAAAATCCTACATGTAATACAGGTGAAGAAAAATGCGACGCATTCTTGTGGATAAAGATTCCTGGAGAATCAGACGGTAAAGGTAACGGAGGACCCAGAGCTGGTAAGTTTTGGCCTGAAATGGCTACAGAGTTAATTAAGGATATTAACTAACGCCTGAAGGATCAGTAACGTCAACAGTATCTGGACTTGGCTCTACTTCATGGTCTGCTCTTGGAGCATTTAATTCAGCATCTAAGTAATTTTTAGCACCTTGTAAGTAACTATGTGCCTTTACTATTTTAGCCTGCCACCAGTGTGGGAAATCTGAATCTGGTAATGCTTTTAACATTTTGTGTAGATCCATAGCATTTCTACCTATAAGATATAATTCTTTGGATATCATGCCTCGTTCGTTATCAACGTGACCTACTGCTTGTTTCTTAACATCACCTTCACCAGTATCTGATTTGTAATCAACACCTGGCTCGCCGTCTTCGTTAACTATTCCTGCTAATTGTTGTAATCTATCTATTTCGTTCATGTTAGTATTTATCACAAATAGACTCTAAATCTACCAAGAGTCTTTTAAATTGACGTTGTTCTCTAAAAACTTCTTGATTATGTTTTAATCTATCCATAGCAATATCACTGTTTAAAATATCTTCTAATTCTTGTAAAGGCATGTTGCCTATTTGTTCTAGTAATTCTATACTCTGTTCAACGTTTTTATAATAATTGTGTGGGTCTTTTTGCATTCCAAATAGATCATCAAATCCTCTATATCCCATTTGCTGTAAAACTAATTCTGCCCTTGGAATACCTAAATTTATAAATGGCATTCCATATACAAAATTTTTATATGTTTTCTCTGTAAAAAATATTCTATCAGATGTTTTTAATTGGTCTGGTTCCCAGAAGTCTAAACTTACATGTGTTTCGTGTGGTAAATTGACTCCTCCATGTTGTATTACTTCGTCCTCAAAACTCCATTCAAGACTCCCTTCAATAGAGTTGGGTAATATTTTCTGTTCGTATTTTTCAGAAACTTGTTTGAAATTATCTATGGTTACACTATCGTCTAAATAATTAAAATATTTAAAAAATCTAATGTCGTGTACTAAAAATTTTTGTGTATTGTGCCAACTATAATAAGATTTTTCTACAAGACCTTTGTCCAGCATTACTGCATGAAATAATTTTCTTAATCTTCTACCATTCTTTTTATAACTTATGAAATGTTTTTTTAATTTTCTAGGAGCAATAGGTCTATATATAAAATCTAATCCAGGTGTTTCGTAACTAGTTCCTTTAAGATCTAATAATATATCTACATAGATGTGATACATTAATTCAAAAGCCTGACAAGAGAAACATGTATGTCTTATATTGTAATCAGTTACAAAATTTTCTATAGAATTTTGTCCTGTAAACACAATAATATTTAATGGATCAACTCCTAATGATTCTAAATTTTCTATTAAAGTATAATATTTCTCTTCAACAAATTCTTCTATACAGGTATCTATAATAATTTTATTACTTTTATGCTTGTTGTAGAAGTCTACGATTTCTCTTACCTGATCCATTGGTACATGATGTACTGTATTAGTATGAACAAAGATTAAAGTAGGTTGTACAGTATCTTCAACCATGTTTATAGGCATAGATACACCTTTTCTACTGTAGTATCTAAGGTAACCTAATAGGGATTTTTCTAATACTTGTTCGGATGAACAATAGAATTTGTCTAAAACATTAATCATGCTAGTATTTATAATACTAGTTTTGGAATTACTTTTAGTATAGGCCTGCTAGTTTTTTAAGTTCTTCCATAGCAACATCTAAAGCCTTACCAACAACAGCATTTTCTTGTTCTTCTATGCTTTCCATTTCTGCTGGGTAATCTTTGTCGTCCATAGAGTTCATTACTTCACTTACAAAGTTTTCAACATGATCAAACTCGTTGAGTGCATCTTTTTGGTCTAAACCTCTTAAAGAACAATACTCACTCCATTCGCCCATTAGGCTGTCTCCAGCATCTTTACTAGTGTCTCCTAATACAGCCGCCGCTTGACCAAAGTTTCCATCTGCTACATGATGCATGGCTTCCTCTTCTCTGGAAGGTTCTAATTTAGGATCGAAACTTGCTGAAAGTTTATCAGTTGCCATTGCCGCTCCACCGTGCATTGCCGCTGTTCCGGCCGCCTTCTTTGCACCTGCTTTAGTTGCCAATCCGCCTAAACCTCTTGCTACTGCACCGCCTACTGCCGCTATGGCAGGAGCAATTTCATCTACTTCCTCAGACTCTTCCATTTCAGGTTCTTCTGGTTCATCATCTATAAGTCCTGCATCAGCAAGAATATCTCTTGCACCATCGTCTAATGCCCAAACAGGAGGATTATCTTCGTCATCTTTCCAAGCATCAATGATTGCTTTTTGTATATCGTTTGATTCGTCAGCAACATTAGATACTTTATCATAGAATGCATCTGCTTGATCCATTGCCATGTCTTTGACTTTGCCTTCTTCAATATCGTAATCTGCTCTAATATCATCTAATTCTAAACTTTCTAATGAACTTGTTTCAGGATCAAATTCTCTATCGTCTCCTGCTTCTAGTTCCATATTTTTAAGTGAATGTTTAACTAGGTCCATTACAAACCCTTTATCTTCTGATTCTAAATCTGCTATACCACCGTCTCTCATACCATCTAAAATTTTATTTAATTTAGTACTAACTTCTAATCCGTTTTCGTCTGGCATAATTCTTTCGTTGATTTCTGATAGTAATGCTACTGGTGATTTGATTAATTCTTTAACATACATTTCTTTCTTAACTTCCATATCATTAACATCAGACCCTTCTGGGAATCTATTTGCAATACTTAGTTTAGAAGAACTTTTACTTACTTCAGCAAAGTTTACATCTTTAACTGATACTTGGTCCTCAAATTCTATAGGGCCACCTTCGCTTACTTCTAACCCTGCTAGTTTTTTCATTATGTTTAGATCTTCACTCATCTTATCACCTTTTAATTTATTATAAACTAGTTCAAATACTTGTTCGTTGTACTCTTTAAACTGTTTATTAAATATTAGTTTTGCACTTTCTTTATCTGGTGCTGTACTAATTGCTTTTCTAAAAGCACTTGCACTTGCTATTTCTTCTTCTGTAGAAATAGTAGGTACCTTTAATATATAACCTCTTTGATTCATTGGCAGAGGTTCGTCCTTATATGTATTTATCATCTGATAGTAAGTAGGACCACCTTTTATCTTTTGATTTACACCCTTATCATCTAAATTATCAAATTTAAATCTAGGATTAGACTCCATGTCTTTTTCACCTACTGCAAAATAAATTACTGTATTTTCAACATCTTCAACATATTGTGCTAATTCTTCCCAATTATAAGGACTTCTAGCATATAATACTTTTGAAGGATTTATTCCATGTGCTGATATAATCTTTTTCTTTTCTTCAAAATTAAAGGGAGATCTACCAGGTTCTACTTTATCTGATGTAGCAATATAAACTTCCGCGTCATTATATAATGCATTTAGTTGATCGAATACTTGAGCATGATGCGAAAGCATTGGTTGGAAACGTCCTGGATATATAATAACCTTTTTCATAGTTACTATTTATCAGAATTAGAAAGGGCGCCAAAGACTGAGCTCACCTATTTCAACGTGTTGAGGTTGGTTTATAGCCCAAGCAATAGCATCAGCACATTCTTTTGCAGACAACATACTTGTTGTTCCATGTAACTTCTTAGTCATATCAGTTTCAACATAACCAGGATTTACATTAATCATTCTGCATTTTCTATCTGTTTTAAACATAAGTATAAATGCTTGATGACTTAGAGCGGCCTTTGATGCAGAGTATCCACTGGTGTTGCCACTTAATCCATGATATTTAGATAGACTTGAAATGTTTACAATAGTTTTGGTTTCATCGTCTTTCCACATATCAAATACTGCATTAAGTAATTCTAATTGATAATATCCTTTCCAGGCATTGTTTACAAATACATCACAATCTTTAACTGATCTAGCAATCAAACGATGCTTTTCAGATATATTGTAACCATTACTTCTACTGAATCCTTCTACTTGATGATCTACATCAAAGATATCGTATAGTTCTTTTCCTATACCTCTACTATGTCCAGTAATTGCTATCTTCATATTTTACTCCTAATAGATGCCATCGGTCTTCTCCTCCGAAGTTTATTGCTGAATGGTATTGTGTTGTATTGACTTCATATATTTTTCCGCATTCCATATGATATAATTTAGGATTAAGATTGGTTTTGTCTTCTCCAAATGATATATGATATGATTGAGGATTTGTAACTACTGGTATATGGCATCTAATGTTTGCAACATTTTTTTGTCCGTCTTTGTGTATGGTATAAGTTCTATGCGGATGCAACTTCATTGCTCTCCATCTATAGTATTGTGGATTATCTTCTATTAATTTGTGTATGTTTGTTCCTTCTAGGGACTTATTTATTTTACTATATAATTTTTCCCTGTGTTCTAATTTATGTATTTTACCTATACTACATAACCAATCATCATCTCCATCTATTGATGTTAAACTAATTTGAGGGCGAGTATTTAAATCATGTTGTTCAATTAAAGTTAGCAGTTCACCAAACAATGTATCTGTATAGTTGTGTGTGCCTACTGTCTTAACATATTCCATAATACTATTTACTGCTATTTAAGATCATTTGTTCTATATTTGGACCATTATATTCGAATGTTGTATGAGGTTTATTATCATATGGTTCGTATTCTAATACATCTTCCATGCATAATATATCTCCTTTATACTTTACAGCCAACTCTGTTAGTTGCTCGTATCTAAATAATAATGTTTCTCCACACCAAAAGAATTCTTCTTCTGTTATATCAACAATGGTGTTTCTATTGTCGCTTCTCCATTCTTTTGTTTTCTTTGCCAATGCTAAACTATTAATTTGTTCTTTAGTATTACGCCTATAGCAATAAAATATTTTATCGCATTTAGTAAGCATATCATCTATTACTTTATCAGCAATATCCTTTGGTGCTCTTCTGTATATATGGAAGGGGTCTATTTTAGAAATGCTACTTTCTGTATTAAGCCATTCTTTATGTTGATGTTCAACAAACAAGTCGTCATTGCCAGTCCAATTGGCAGTTGCGGTATTAAATATTTCAAAAAAATTATTTTTAAGGCTGTATCTTTGTCGCAATTTTTTATATATAGACATTGAGCCGCTTCTGGGTGTTGCTATTAATATAACTTTCATAATACTACAGATCTCATAGCACTATTTATTTTTTGGATTTCTTTTTCTTCTTCTTTTTTGACTTTTTAAGTAGATGTTGTTGGGAACCTTCTGGTGCTGACCACAACTTATCCAATTGAACCATAGCACCATATTCTTGTATCTTTACTTTAAGATTAGATGTACCTTTATGGATTCTATGATATGTATTTTTTGGTATAAAGACTGTATCACCTTCTTTAAGTTCTTTAGGTAATTGGTTATCCATTTGTAATTTCCAACCTTTGCCTTCTATTACTTGTACTTCCCTGTCTTCGCGATCTCTATGCCATACAAGTTCTTCTGATTCCACAGACTCTGAAAACTCTCTTAAAAAAGAGTTGTTAGTTAATTGTTCTTGGGTATATGGGTTTACCACCACTTGCCACCTTTTACTAGACCGTAACGTGGAAGTCTACATGCCCAGTAACCGGCTTTCATTTTGTCGTTTTTCTTTTCGCAATTATGTCTGGCCGCAAATGACTTTGCTCTTTTCTTATTGCCTGATTTTGTTTTTAATCCTGCATCACCAAAAGATATCTTTTTAACTCTTCCTGTTTTAGGATTTTTTACATAAACTTTATACTTCTTACCACCGCCTGATTGCCTTGTGGGCTTATTCAGTTTTACTTTTTTACCATTGTACTCTGCTTCATTAATGTCACTATCTAATCTGGACATTCTGTACTTTCTTTTATTAAATAATTTTTTACCTAATGGAGTATTACGGGCAACTTTTTCAGGACCTCCTGGCTCGCCAGAGTCTGTTGAAATAAACATATTTTTATCTTTATCAAAAACATATTCCTTTCCGCTAGGTCCTACAACTGTATCAGCAATACCTTGATATTGTAATTTTCTACCTCTAGCCTCGGCATGCATTGCCGCCATATGTTTTTTATATTTTTTAGTGCCTTTCTTATGTGGTGATTTTCCTTCTTCTAATCTTACGTCGTATATTTCTTTTGCTAAAAGTTTGATTTCGTCTGCCTTATCGCTATCCATACTTTCTAATTCAGCATATAACTCATATACATCTTCACCTCTGTGATCTGAACCAATTGCATCTTTAAGAAGGTCTTGTACTTTTTCTATATTTGTTCTGCTATCTTCGTTATCTCTTAATTCATTTAATCCTGCTAGATTTTTAATTTGATCTATTTCAACACTTTCAGGAAAAGCCATTTGTTTTGCTTTTGCAATTAAACTACTTCTTTGAGCTCTGCCCATTTGCGGATAGTCTGCCTGCATTTGTTGATATGCTTGTCTAGGATCATCCATGTTTTTCATCATGTTGGCTAATCCTTTTATAACTTCTTCATCGCCTGGATATTCATCTTTGGCCTTTTGTCTATCAACATTTTGTTGATCAAACGCCATTATTTCTTTCCATATGGCACCTTGCATTTCGCCTTCGTCACAACCATATTGGCCATAGCCATCACACTCGTTACCTTCGACATACTCGCCTTCTTCTTCGTCCCAAATTTCATCTTCAGCATCTTGATAACCTGTACCTGCACAATTAGGACATACACCATCTTCAATATATTGGTCTTCCCAACCACCTGTTAATGCATCTTGTAAATCATCGTATGCTTCTGTTCTTTCTTCAGCATCGTAGTAAGGATCAGGTTCACCAATCATACCATTGTCGTTTTCATTGATGCCTTCTTCCATTGCGGCTTGTACTTCTTCTGGTTCTATTAGTCCTTGCTGAATACCTTGTGTCATAAGGTTATTAAAGTTTTGGCCTGACTGGTCTCTTAATGAGTTTACTACTTCTTTTTCACCAAACTTAGCAGTAATTAAATCAAACAGTTTCATCTCTCCAGCCGTTCCTGCCGCCTGACCTGCAAATTGTCCGAAACTATCTGCACCTCTAACCATCTTTTTAGCAGTTCCCATAGATACTTTTTTACCTGTTACATTACCAGCACCTTTAAGAAGTTTCTTCATTAATACACTTCCTTTACCACCTGCCCATTTTGCAAATGCAGATACGGCCTGTGCCTTGTTCTCATCTATAACATCTTCTTCCAGATACGGAACATCTAACCAAACAGTTTCACCGTTTTCTAATACTACACTTTCGCCTATATCGGAGGAAAGCATTTCTTCACTTTCCCAATCTAACTCTGGAAGTGCTCCTGCTTCACGTAACTTTTTGGCTTGTTTGAATGTATCAAAGTAGGCTTCACTTTGATATCTGAATAGACTGTCAGGTAATGGGACACCTTCTTTGACATGTCTTGCTAATGCTTTTAATGATTCTTTTTTAGGATCAACACTTTCGTATTCTCCGTAATCATAACGAGAAGGTGTGTTTCCAAGCACTATATCATCTCCCCTCACTAATCCATTTGCTGTTAGTTTATAACCATAATTTAACAATGCTTTAGCATAATACTTTTCTTGTGTTCTTTTATCTGCGTCGTCCCAATCAAGATCTGTGTCGTCTTCATAGTTTTCTATAGCATCTATCCATGCTTGTTCAACATCACCGTATTCTTTTAAGTATTTTTTGCCTTCAGTTGTAAAATGTCTTAGTTTCATACAACTATTTATCAGATTATTCTGATTCTGGAGTTGCCCAAATAATCTTAATGCCCCTTCTAGTTAGTTCGTTAAGACATTTTTGTTTTATTTTAGGCTTTTGTCCTTTATTGATATAATCAATAAGTTCTTGCTTGGGTGTATTTTTGATGTAAAAGTGTTCTATTTTAATACCTCGTCCTTTTACGAATGTTTTTTGTGAGGGTTTGAATTTTACTGGCATGTGTGTCTCCTAATTATGCAATATTTATCTACTGCTACTAGGAGACATACTTTTTTTAGTCTTCTTCTTTCCAGATAGTCCATGCACCGTAGGCAATCATGCCGTATGCAATTAAATTAACAGGAGCAAGTATCATTACAATACCACCTGCAATTAGGACTCCACCGTCCCAACTAGTTCTTTCTTTAAGTCTTGCTTTTAAAAATTCCATTGTTTCTCCTATGAAATTGTACCAGTGTAATAAACATATATGTCAGCCGTACCTGCTTCTGCACCACCTGTTGTAACAATGGCACTTAGGGCCGTTTCTGAGGCATATAAGTGATCTGCTTCTTCTTTGTGTTGTCCACCTGCTGGTTCGAATCCACTAAAAAGTCTGTCAGTATCACTGGCATCACCAACAATAATTTCTGTTGTGCTGTTTGCATTTGTCCAGTTACCAGAACCTTTTTCAACTACAACTGACTGCACTCTGGTATTAGCCGCCGCAGTTCCTATTGCTACAGTTCCACCGTTATAACTTACTGTTGTTTTTTTGTACTGTAATTTCTGTGATGTAGCACCATCTAATTGTGCCTTAGTAACTCCGTGTGTTGCATGTGTACCTTGTCCAATGGCAATACTTTCTACTGCTCCGTCTTTGTCTTTAAGAGTTATTACTGAGCTACTGGAGCCGTCTATAACTGCTCCTTGTTTACCAAGTTCTACAGTTGTACTTGCACCTGCTATGCCGTAATTTTTTACTGAGTCTACCATTTGCTAAATCCTATTAAGAAATATTACCTAAATCGCTATTGCTATTTTGTGATTGGTTAATTGAACCGTAATCAGTAACTGTAACACTATCACTTGCTAATACAACACTAACTGTGGCCGTACCTGCACTAGCGGCACCATTTGTAACTTCTGCTGTTAAAACGCCTTCACTAGCATATTCGAATTGATATTGTGAATGATATTGTCCTACTTTAGTTACATCAACATCACCAGCTCTAATATATCTAGAACCGTTTGATGTATCACCAACTTCAACAAAATCTCCAGCACCACCACTTGACCAAGCAGATGGTATGTCAACTGTTACTGAAATAATCCTACTACCTGCGGCAATAGTGGCAATATTACTTGCACCTGAATCGTTGTAGTCAACATCTAATGTAATATGTTGTACTAAGTCAGCCGATGTTGCATCTAACTGAGCCTTTGTAACAGCCTGTGTGGCCACGGTAGCATTTGCTATTGCAATTTTTTGTAGGGCATCGCCTGATGTATAGAATCCAATAGCACTTGAATTACCACTAATATATGAACCTTGTTTTCCGAGTTCTAAACTAGTACTAACTCCTGCTAAGTTGTATTTTTTGACTGTAGCCATTTAATATCTCCAGAGTATTGTAAATTTACTAATAGTATTTATCTATTTCTTGACATTCTATTTAATCGTGTTATAATTATGGCATGTTCAATCAAGACATACAACGAATTGGTTTCTGCTGTAAGTACTTATCTTCTGATCAGTCTCAGCCTAAGAAACTACTAGAGGAGACTCAGCGACCCTTTAACACTAGATCTACTACTATTGCATGGTTAAACAGGCAAGATAAGGATGTTGCTGAACAAAGACTTTGGGATCTTATGGTACATAATATACAAAGTTTTTACAATCTTGTTGAATATACAGGTAGTCTTATACCTCAACGTAGAATGGTACGGTTAGGCAGTGATTGTCTTCCAGCATTTACAGAAAAGGATTGGTCTTACTTTTGGCAAAAGCCAGACGTACAAGCATATTGTGAGAAAGAGTTTATTAAAGTAGGTAATCTTGCAAGACAACTTGATGTGAAACTTAGTTTCCATCCTGGGCAATTCTGTGTACTTGCTAGTGATAATCCTGATGTAGTGAAACGTTCAATAGAAGAGTTTGAATACCATGTAAGTATGGCACGTTGGATGGGATACGGCAGAGAGTTTCAGGACTTTAAATGTAATGTACATATATCAGGTAGACTAGGGTACCAAGGCATTATAGATGTGTTGCCTAAACTTACACCAGAAGCAAGGAATATTATTACTATCGAGAACGATGAAATGTGTCACGGACTTGATGCCAGTTTACATTTGCGAGAGCATGTTGCATTGGTATTGGATATACATCATCATTGGATACGTGATGAAGAATACATACAACCTAATGATAGCAGAATTAAAATGATAATAGATAGTTGGCGTGGTGTTAGGCCTACTTTACATTATAGTTACAGCAGAGACGAATGGTTACCGGAAGGATACTCACATGACCAAATGCATAATATAAATATACTATTAGAAGATGGTAGTAAGAAGCAAAAACTCAGGGCACACTCTGACATGTATCCTAACTACAAAGTAAACGAATGGGCATTGTCTTTCTGGGATAACTTTGATATACAATGCGAAGCAAAGGCAAAGAATCTAGCAAGTGAACAACTCTACAACCAAGCAAAAGAAACTCTTAATATGTGCAGATAGTTTTTGTGCTGAAGAAGATTTAAATAAAGAACCATGGGCATGGTGGAATCTACTTGCCAGAGACCTTAATGCAAAAACTACAAATTTAGCCATATCAGGTGCAAGTAATTTTAATATTTTCTTACAATTAGAAGAAGGACTTAAACAAAATCCTGATTACGTTCTTATATTACTTACAGCACCAAACAGGGTAGAGGAAACACGACCTAAATATGAGGGTCTTAAAACAACAAATGAACCTATAGATGTTTCTTATAAAGATCTTTTAAATGGTAGATTGTCTTCTTGGGCAGTACATGAAAGAATAGAAAGAAAACAATTTACAATAGACCAGGGTAACAGATTTTTTAATTATAATGTAAATAAAAGAAAGGATGAATTAATTGTAGAAAGTATGTTAGAACGTGTAAAGGACATTAAGCATCTTGTTTTATCAAATCTGTTTTGGGATTGTTCAGTAGAAGGTAATATAAATTTTGATATGGCGCCAAAAGATTATTCTGATGTTGTCACAGGACAACTAGACGAACCTGAAGCAGGGCATTTACATAAAACATATCACATAAAATTTTATTATGAGCATATAGCAGAAAAGCAACAAAAAATATTTAATAATGAAACACTCTAAAGATAAAAAATCAGAATTGCCTCTTATAAAATTTAAAGGTAAGAAAATATGTTTACTCACAAATTACAGAACAGCAAGTACATATTTTATAAGAGAAACATTTTTTACTAATAAGATACCTCCTACTGGTAATTGGGAACATTTTAATAATCGTAATTTTCTTAAGGCATATAAAGAATTAAAGCCTGTAAATAGATTTATCTTTAAACTAATGCCAGATCAAATAAATCATGCAACTGAAAAATTTGAAGCCATTAATACATTATGTGATGAAGTGGTATATCTATTTAGAAGAGACTTTGAAGCTCAGGCTAGAAGTTGGATAGCATGGAACCTGTCAGGAGATCATGATCATCATTGGGGAGAAGACAGACACTTTGATATAAAAGCAACACAGAAAGTTGCTGATATATACACAGAGCAACTGATAGTAAATTATCAGTTTATGAAAACAATTTATAAAAAACATCCTGGCCCTGTATATTGTATGGAAGATTTTCCTGTAAACAGGCCTTATAATAGAAAATATAACTGGATTAATGAAGTTGAAATACAACCATTTAATACTCATAAAGAAGTATTTAGGAGTTAAATAGCTCTATGAAGGTATTAATAATAGGCGGTTGTGGCTATGTAGGCTCAGCAATTGGTAAGCATTTAGCAGACAAACATGAGATTACTAATATAGACTTAGAATGGTTTGGTAATCATTCTTATGCCCATACTATTAATATGGACTACAATGATTTAACACCTAAGTTTTTAGAAAAATTTAATGTTGTAGTATTAACAGCAGGTCACAGTAGTGTAAAAATGTGTGATACAGACTTACAAAGCAGTTTTAACAACAATGTAAGAAACTTTGTAAACCTTACAAACAAATTAACAACACAAAAATTTATATATGCCAGTAGTGCTAGTGTATATGGGAATACTTCAGATACAGATTTAGCAGAAGATAATGTAAACTTTAGTCCTATTAATTATTATGATATGACTAAGTTACATATAGATCACATTATGCATCTAAGTCCGCTTGATTATTATGGTTTACGATTTGGTACAGTGAATGGACCAGCACCTAGTATTAGAACTGATGTGATGATAAATGCTATGGTGAATACTGCTATGCAAAAAGGAGAGATACATGTTTTTAATGCTGATACTCGCAGAAGTATTTTAGGCATAAACGATTTATGTAGAGTAGTAGAAACAATTATAGACGATAACAAAAAATCAAACAGAGGTGTTTACAATACTGCAAGTTTTACAAATACAGCAGGAGAGATTGCAGAAGCAGTAGGCAAACATGCTAACGTTCCTGTAATTGATAAAGATCCTCCTAGTGTTGTCTTTAATGAAAAGTTACAAAACAAAACATATGACTTTGGTATTAGTACAGCAAAGTTTGAGAATACATTTAATTTTAAATTTACAGACACATTAGACAGTATCACACAGGAGATGGTAGAGCATTATGCAAAATGCAATAAAGGACACAGAGCAGAAGTCGTACACTATACTTGATAAGTGTGTGGCATGTGGTGGCTCTAATTTAGAACAATTTTTAGATCTAGACAAACAACCACTAGCAAATAATTATCATGACGGTTCTGGTTCAGGCGATCAATATCCTTTAGGACTTAATGTATGTACAGATTGTTGGCA
>MDSV01002193.1_pt1 | contig 15879 bp, 20 predicted proteins | sample 810851 | NCBI WGS metagenome assembly MDSV01 (sample SAMN05326640, study PRJNA326480) | marine metagenome | isolation source: seawater | place: Atlantic Ocean: North East | collected 2012
GACATCGTTCACCTGCACAGGGGTTACGTCTCTGATTGTACGAGGATGTTCAGTGTGGGGAGTTTGGATGAGGAGTGGATGTCAAGGCTTGATGACATGGTGGAGATCAAGCAAGCTGTGGTGGACCAACTCGGGAAGGGCGAAGATTGTTCGTCTGCTTGGCTTAGGGGGAGCGAGATGGCATCGGAGATGGGGCATTCAGAGAACTTGATGGGGATGCACCCCAATCAGTCCAGTTTCCTTGGACACTCTGTTGGCTTGGAGCTAGATGAGGCGCCAGTAGTCGCTCTTGGTTTTGATCGGGAATTGAGGGTTGGCGGGACCATGGCGGTAGAGCCCAAGGTGATTCATCGAGAAGGGGCAATCGGCAATGAAGACACGTGGGTAAGGACCAGTGGGGGCATGGAGTGCCTGACGGCTGGTTCATCATTGCCTGATCTGATGGAGTGGTAAAATTGAGCAAGGCCAAGGAGTTAGCACAGAGGAAGCTAGCTAGGGTCCTAAGGGGGAGGAAAGAGCCGCATGGAAAATCCATAACGGATGAGGGTATTCTCAGGGGTGTTGATGTCGATGAATCGGGAATAGTGCAGTTATGGATTCAACCTACCCATCCACACTGCCCATGCTGTCTGGATGATCTGATCAGACTTAGGAACGCTCTAAACGACCAAAATGGGATTCTAGCTTGCCATCTAGAGGTGGTTGGCATTCCTCATTCTGAACGCTGGACGGCTGCTGTGAACGAATAGTGCCCCTTAGTCGCTCTTCGGTGGATCGCCCGATTTCTTACTACTCTTCCTTTCCTCTATTTCTTCAATCTTTGACAATATTCTAGTCGAGAGCCACCAGATCGATATAGAGACCCCTATGACCGAAATTAGCAGGGCCTGCAAGAATCCCGAATCTGACCAGTCTACCATATTTTCACCTATATTGGAGGGATCACATCGATATCACAGGAGCCAGTGGGCTTCATGCAACAAGTGAGGATTCCGCCTTCTTCGACTAGGAAGCTGTCAAGCCCGGGTGGAAGTTCCTCGGGAATGTCAACTGAACCGGAGACTAGCCTGACTAGGCATGTTCCACATGTTCCCGATGTGCAATTTGTCGGTATTTCCACATTGGCCATTTCGGCAATGTCTATGATGTTCAAATCCGGCTCGGATTCTGCCTGACCTAATTTTTCAGAGCCCCTGAAAAAGCGAATTAGATGTCTGTCGTAAGACATATGGTCGCCTCAGCGATCAGTCCTGGACCATCTTCCGGTCTGCTTATTGAATCGTAGACCGGCTTTCTTCATCCACTTGTTGAACTTTGTAGCTCCGGCTCCTGTGGCTATGATGAAGTCCTCCCTGTCCTCTTGTGCTTGGATGTACCCCTTTACAGCCAATGTTTGGTCTATCCAGTCGTCTATATCCATCAGTCCGCCCGAGAGCTTGCTCGATTCGACAGCGGCCTCTAATTCCTTGGCTGATGCACCTGTGGACTCCAAATCCTTGATCATCAGGTCGACAACCGAAGCCGACTCGACCTTCTTCGGAGGCTTCACCACAGGAAGTCTGGGTTTGATCTTGGGGTTGATGGAGATTCTAGATCCGTTCTCAAGTCTGGACTCTACCGTTTCGGCCATGGGCGATCTGAACTCCTCCTCGCATTCCCAGCAGACAAACACGTAATCAGACATGTCTTCCATTAGGTTTCCACCCCTGGGATCCATCTCTTCACCGCAATGCGGGCATGCGTACATACAAAGAACGGGAGCTATTTTTCTTCTGAAGTCGACGATGTCCTGAGGAGTTCCAACCAATTCCAACAACTCATGGTCCCTGGCTGCCTCGAGGCCCCTGGTCTCCAGCTGGTCTCTGATCTTTGAGCGCTGTTCGTCCTTTGACTCATCGTCGAAGGTATTCTCTAGTTTCACTATTAGTTCGACTGTTTTCCCAAGTCTGTTCATTACGAGCTTCTTGTTCCTGAAGGCATCGACGCGGGCCATTCTGAGCTGTTCCTTCTTCTCGAGAAGATCGGCCAGAAGGTCCTTCTGCTCCCTCTTGAATCTCTGCTCCTCAATTTTGTCTACCTTCTTTTTACCATCTTTCGATAGAACGTCAGCTAGGAATCTCTGCTTACTGGAGGTTCTAGGGCCAGATTTGACAGCGTCGATTACGGATGTTGCTATTCCCTTCTTTAGACCGTAATTGTTCATCAGGGTGTCGACATCCATCTTTTTGAGATCGCCAACTTTGATTCCACCGTCGGAGAGAATCTGGGCCGTATTCTCATCTATGCCCCTTCTTAGGAGAGCTAGGTAGGTGTCCTTCTTTGCCATGATTTTACATCCTTAGGACAGAGCTCCCGCGCACTGTGCCGTGCCTCGCCGAGCGAGGGGGTCCCTATCAAGGCGATGACTAAACCATCGTTATTCGACATTAAATGTTGAAAATGTATCTGATAAAATGACCCAATGCTTGGTTTCCAGATTTTCTGGCCTTAGATTCGCCCAGTCCTCTGGAAGTTCGGGAATTTCTGATTTCAGGATTTCTCCTGAAGCCCCTTTCCAACGGTCCTTGTGCCATCCCTTGACCCTAGAAATCCTCCTAGGTGTGGACGATAGGAGCGTCCTTAATTTCCTCCTCCTATTTGCAAAGCAGTGTTGAGTGATGGTCCTGAATAGTCTGCGGTTGAAGTCGGGTGCTATTCCGGTTCTTTCGGTTGGCCGGAGCAATATCAGTCTGGAGTTGACTCTTGGAGATGGGCTGAATGAGCTGGAGGGGACCTTTGCATCAATGAGGACTTCGAAGTCCAACCAGAGAGAAAGGCCTAGCGGACCAGCGCTTGCCGGGCCCCCTCTCATTGACATTCTCTCTGCGAATTCTTCCTGCACCAAGAGAACAACTGATCTAAGCGGGGTCTCTGAGTGGTACCTCTGAATCCTCTCTAGAAGTGGACTGGAAATGCTGTAAGGAATGTTCGCAATTACATGAGTTATGTCGTCAGGCCATTGGGCCTTGAGTGCATCCTGTTTAACCAGCGAGAACTGCTCTTCATTTGTTGTGAAAACACGATTCAGGTGATCCACTGCCTCCTCGTCTATTTCCAATGCCGTTAATCTCGCTCCAGTCCTCAGTATACCGAGAGTTAGGGACCCCGGTCCCGGCCCGACTTCCAATACGTGCGAATCCCGATTGACGGGTGATCCATGCTCTGATGGGAGTTGTATGGATCTTGCAATCACAGATTCGTCTAGGAGGAAATGCTGTCCTAGACTTTTGTCGGGGGTCATCCTATCCCTTAGCAGATCAACCAGCAATCTTGCATCGAGGTCTTCCAAGAAATCACCCCGTCACCCTAGGAGCGAACCAGAATATCCAACAAACTCGGTGTCTGAGCCGTGTCCTCCATCTCCTTAACGTATCTCTCAGCTAGGAGTCTTGCCGATTCAATACCGCATGACTCATCCACCTGTTCGAAGGTTGACCAGCCGTTTCCGCCTCTGCTCTTTACCATCTGCATCGCCTTGGAGTTACCGACTCCCGCCAGAAGTTGGAAGGCGTGAAACTTGAGGGACATCGGGCCTGCACTGTTGTAGAACATGAGGTGCTTGTCTGGGTCACTGGAGATTGCCTTCAATATTGAGTCTGTGAGCTCCCCCTGGGATGCCTGCGAGAGGTCCTTGAACCTGATTTCAGAAATTGGGCCTATAATTCCAGAATCCATATTTATCTCAGAACCCTGCTCAATTTCGTCGGCATTAACTACTCTAGACCTAACTAGGTGAAATGAGGGTTCGGCAAGAGCTTGGATTTCATGACCGGCAGGGCGTCTGTCGAGCACGTCTAGGACGCGCACCAATGTAGTCGAGGACAGTGGCCCCTCGTCTTCCTCATCGGCCCCGTTGGAGTTGTCGGACAGCATCGTTCTCGTATATTGGAGAGGGGTTCCCCTCATCAATGGTTTAGTCAATAGGAAAACTCTGAAATGACGGCTCAGAGGACATGTTGACGGACAATTTCGATCACTTCCTCAATCTCGGAAGTATCCATTGCAACCCTTTTACTGGCGATTATTACTCTAACACCAGCTACGTCCATCGGAGTTAGTTCTGCTATTTTTGCGCATATGTCTGGATTTTCTGCTAATTTCTCGTTCTCCATCAGGACCGAGAAGAGATCTGCGAAGACCTTTGGGTCGGTCTTCGTTCCGCCCCTGTTGGTGCTTGATGCCCATGTGGCGTGCTGTAAAGCCATCATCTGCTCGTAGGAGAGTTCCCCTCTCCTCTCATTCGCAGCATCTAGTAAATCCCGTACAGTAGCAAAATCAATGAATTCTCTATCAGACATAGAAAGCACCTCACTTAGCGGGTCGCAAGTGCTCTGGCCTTGCAACCACAATTTTCTCCTTGTTCCCCTGAGTGACCCTCACAACAAACGCCTTGCCCTGTGCTTCGACAATGGTGCCCGTTAGGCCCTGGAATCTTCGGTGAGGCATTCCCTTCTGCTGGGCGCCGTCGAGGACAATGCAAACCTTGTCTCCCTCGGAGTATGGGTGCATGACCCTGTTGATGAAAATTCGGCCCTTCTCCGACTTCTTCTTCTTGAGAATGGACCTCGTTCCCTGCCTAGTGCCATGGGTTCTTGTTGCCATAATATCACCATCGACCGTAGGTCGTGGAAGCGCTCGACCTGAGGCGTGCTATTAAGGGCGTCGGATTCTGCCTTTTCTCAGTCTGCGTGGATATCCTTGACATCAAGCCAAAGAACCTCACATTCCGTTCCAATTACTTCCCGTACTGAAGGAACCGTCCTCCCCTCGTCGGAATGAACCAATTCCTTGACGTAGGTTCCTGCCTCGCATCTCAGAGAGAACTGTACCTCGTTGCCTTCGACCGTGACGTCACTGATTGAGGTCACCTTTCTCTTTCTTGTCTTAGCGGCTCTCCGATGGGACACTCTCTTCGGGGTCTCTTGCTCGAGGGTCACTCCAGAGAGTGAACTTATGGCCTCTACCACCTCATCTTCAGGAAGTTCTTCTTCGACTTTGAAGCGGATTGTATAGGACTTTTCTGATCTCGTTTCCTTAATCCTGCTGACCTCCTTCTTCAGGCTCCATCGAAGAGAGTTCACTTCCACTTTTCCTGAGGACTTCGAGTTAATTTCCTCTGAGAGTTTATCCAAGTCCATGTCCCTGATTCTGGGACCTTTGACCTCGAGGACAAACGGCCTTCCTGAACCCAGGCATCTGACATCAATATCCTCCCTTCCCATTCCGTGAAATGAGGTGTCGTTTGCCTCCATAGAGTTCCTTACTGGTTCCCCTATCAGATCTTGAACTGATTCAATGTACTGAAGTCCGGTTCCTTGACAGTTTTCGCAGTCTCCTCCCCTTCCCCTGCAGGCGCGACATGGCCATCTGGTCTGAGGTATGCCTCGCTCAAGTTTTCTGTATCTGCCGTAGATGAAGATAGGTCTGACGTCGACATCCACCCTGAGTGTCAATGCGTCGATGGTGATCATTATGTCAGGGCTCTCTTTGACGAAGGATACCCCTTGCGTCCTGCTGGATATTTCATCTTGTATGGCCTTGACAAAAGACGGCTTGAGCGTTTTGATCCTTGGGCCCCATGTTTGGTCCTAATTGAGTCCTCACTTTGGATCATGTCCTTTGGGAGGTGGATTCCGAATTGCATCGTCGAATACTGGTAGGGACTAGTTGACTCGACTATCCTGTCCACTATGTTGATTACATCCTCAAAGAGGTTCTCGCAAAGCGGACATAGTTCTGGAATCTCAACTTTCTCAAGCTCGGAGTCCCTGGAATGGGCTTCTGCACGTAGTATTGAGCCTCCTTCGGCGCCTGTTGAGTCTACCCTTCTACCACCAATCCTGTGGAGGCAGTTGTCACACACTCCAATCTTGATCATGTGGGCTATGCCCAAAGGTGCTGGACAGGGAGGGGCATTCCAGTCAATCGACCCGCCTGAGTGGTAGTAGTCGTCACCATCGAACCATTCCTCTTCGGGGGTTGTCTCGTTTTCCAAGACCTCGGTTGGCTCTGCATCTGCAGACCCATAACTAGCACTTGCGAAATGATGCCAGTCATCCTTTTCGGGACCGTTTGGAGACTCTGTATTGGATTCTTCCTCGCTCATACAATCACCGACGGCTCAGCGGGGGGCACCCAGTGAGTCGACGTCATGGCGCGTGAGCAGCCTGATTTGAGGGCTTCGCAAGTAAATTTTCACAGTCTCGATCCTAATTCTTCGGCTGTTTTCCTCAAGTGAGAGAATGAATGTATGCCACTTGAGCACCCAGATGGCCATACTAGCCTGATTGCATACCTGCCCACGACCTCTACATTCGGCTTCTCCAACCTGTATCTCTCGATTTCTTCTTCGAACTCCAGCCTTCGTTGATCGTTTACTTGCCTGGGCTTGCATTTGGCGCACTGGCAGCGCTTCCTTATGCTTAGGTAACCCAGTTTGAAGGAAGCGCCATCCGCAAATCTGAGGATGCAGTCCTCGTCACTCCTTTCTATTGCGGTTAGCGACACATGGTCCTCCATGGCTATTCCAAGGGGCTCGGATTCAAGAGTTTACGTGTTTGATTCGGTATTGCGGGCCAAGGCAATATGCATTGCTATCCCAACCGGCATTAGCATTACCGCGAAGAATACTGAGGATGTCCTTATCCATGGATCGACACCCATCTCTAGGCTCCTCCTCCATATCCACCTTGTCACGAAGATATCGCCTGCTACCATATGGGCCCATGCGGCCGAGGCACCTGCTTTCGTTCCTAGGAGGGAGGCAAGTGCCTCGAGTGGCTGGGACGACATCATGTCACCAAAGAGATCTGAAAGGGCATTCGGGTCTGAAAGGGTAACTGCAAACCAGATCACTATTGGGCCGATGAAGAACCAAGGGCCCTGCATGGCCCTCTCAGTTCTCTCTTCTTCCGGATATACCAGCATCAGAAACCAAAAGGGTCCAATCCAAGCAGTTGATAGGAAGAATGACGCATCATACACATCCATGGTGGTGCCTCGTCAGTTATTTGATTTGATAATTGGCCTTCTGATATCGTCAAACCAAGTTTCTGTGCCGTTCCAATCCGGAACTATTCCCAAATCGGCACATATCATCTTAGCAGAGATTCTACCACTCTCAAAAATAGTTGGAAGTCCGCTTCCTGGGTGCGTTCCACCCCCTACCAGGTATAGGCTCTCAAGCTCCTCGAACTTATTCTGAGGTCTCCTCCAGAGCATCTGGTCGAGACCATGCGCGAGATTGAAGACTGCTCCCTTGTATATGTCTCGAGAGGCCCAGTCATCAGGTGTAACTATGGTCTGGGAAACAATATGTTCCTTGATCCCTGAAAACCCGAGATGTTCCATCTGTTTCAGAATGACGTCCATGTAATCATCCTTTATTTGGTCCCAATCGATTCCATCATGTGAGTTGCTGGCGGGAACGAGTACGTATATCGTCGAATGTCCTTCTGGTGCCATGGTGGGATCTGTAATGCAGGCATTCTGGACATAGATTGACGGGTCTTCCCAAGCTACCTTGTGCTCGGTGACCTCTCTCAGATTCTTCTGGTAATCCTTCGCAGCGTATATCTGATGATGGGGGGTGTCATACAACTTGTCTAAACCTAAGTAGAGCATGTATGTGGAGCATGAATATGACTTCTCATCCAATTTCTTGTTGGACCACTTTTTGCGCAGTTCATCTGGTATCAGGCCTTTCATGCCAGTTGCGAAATCGACATTCATTACGAATCGATCAGCTGAGTATGTCTGCTCATCTGTTCTGGCTCCTACGACTTTCTTCCCTTCGAAAATAAATTCCCTCACTGGTTCGTTAAGTCTGATGTCGACTCCCAGTTCCCTTGCAATTTGGCCCATCTTCTGAGTTATTGTTCCGAGACCGCCCTCGGAGTGGAAAACTCCGTGTTCGTACTCGAGATAGGCAAGAATTGTGAATAGGCTCGGAGCATGGAATGGACTCATTCCCAGATACTTGGTCTGGAACGACATTGCCAGTTGCATCCTCTCGTCGGGGAATAGTCTGGCAAGATCCGATGAGACGCTCCTCCAAGGCTTCAAGACCCTGGAAACTCTTAGTGCTCTACGACTAAAAAGATCCATTGGACTTTTCCAAGGCGTATTTAGGCAATTCTTGGATAGTCTCAGCTTTTTCCTGTTTTCTTCGATGTATCTCCGGAACCCCTTGGCATTCTTCTCACCACATAGATCGTCTATTTGCGATACCATATCTTCTAAGTCGGAGGTTGCGTTCAAGCTTCCTCCGGCTCCGAATACTAAACGGTAGTTGGGGTCCAATGGGATTAGCCCCAACTCCTCGCGGGCGTCCATCCCGATTGACTCGAAAATCTCCTCAATAATTTCGGGATAGTGGAAAAAGGTGGGGCCATTGTCGAACTTGTAGCCATCCTTCTCGAAGACCCTGGTCCTTCCTCCAACACCATCGGACTTCTCAAGAATGGTGACTTTTACCCCAGCCTTCGCCAATAGCATGGAGCATGCTAAGCCCCCAGGTCCGGCGCCAACCACAATCACATCAGAATGCTCGCCCATTCAATCACCTAGACCCAGTCCGTCTCTAAATTCAATCAGTGACGGGCCCATTTGGGAAATCAACTTGACCTCTGGATGAGTTCTAATCACCAGTCCATCCATGTACATCAGTGAACGGATAATTGGAAATCCCTCCTCTCCGAAATCTGCCCCTGCTTTCTCCACGGCCTCCCTAACTGTTTTCATCATTACCTCTGTCAAACTCTGCTCTCCGACGCTAAGGTTCTCGAAGTCACGATAAATTTCATGCATTTCCATCTTGAATTTCTCGACATTTGCCGGTTTCGGCCTCCTCTCGGCTAGAGAAATGAGTGCTTCAAAGGCTAGTTCTTTATTGTCTGACGAAAGATGGTAGAAAAAATTGAACAGAGATTCGCTGACTTTTCTTGGAGTGTCACATATGGCCCCGTTGTCGATGAAAACAAAGTTTCCATCTAAATCTAGAATACAGTTACCAGGATGCAGGTCGCCGTGGAATGTCCCAACCCCGAACATGTACGCACCGTGGATTCTGAATAGCTCGAGCAGATCATTCCATTGCAGACTGGATTTTTCTATTCCTTGTTCGAGAGTGTCCCCCGTGACTAGCTCGGAAACCAATACGTGCCTGTTGGATATTTCTGGGTAGTATCTTGGGAATCTCAGCCTTGGCATTGGGAAGTCACTGGAAAGTTCCTCCTTGATTGCCTGGAGTCTGGCGGCGCCATTGATCTCGTTTCTCAAATCAAGCTCTCTGAGCGTGTAGTCTTGGACATGGTCGAGTAGAGCGATTGGGTTTCCCACTATTCTGAGTTTTGGTGACAACACCATAGCCATCCTTAGCCAACGAGTCATTCTTTTTACGTCTCTCTTGAACTTCTTTTCGTGATCTTCCTTGATGATCTTGACAACTACATCTTCGCCTGATTTCAATTTGGCTCTGTGAACTTGGCCGACTGATGCCGCGGCCATTGGTTCTACATCGAACCATGCTATTCCGTCATGGTAGGAATCTGGTGCCTTTTCCTTGAGTATATCGAAGACATCCTCAGTGGGAATAGTCGATGCCTTGCTGTAAAGAGTCTGTAGCTGTTTACACTTTTCAAGGCTGATTATGTCAGGCCTTAGGGCAAAAATCTGTGAAAGCTTGACTGCCAGAAGGCCCTGTTTCTGAATCCAATCCAGGTTTGCTGGAGATTTCTTGGTAATCTGCCTCATGAAGAGTATGAACTTCAACAGACGCACAATTCTAGGCGGGGACTTGTGAATATAATGTGATGTATATTGCCCGAGGGCTAACTGTTGAAGTTTATTTCGTATTTCACCGACATATTGCTGTCCCCGGTAGTGGTTCTCGTAACGTTAACCCCTGATTCATGGGGGTATCTGGACATCAAGGCACCTTCGATAATACCGTCATCCAACGAGTGGATCGGGAGGCCGTCCGCTCTCTGGGGAGGGTGCTCAACTAGGATGTGGAATTCGGGGTCGATGTCGTAACTGAGCTGTCCCAACCCCGCATATTCCCACCAGTCCATCATCTCGTTTAGAAACTCGATGTTTCCCTCTATGCCCCTCAGTGAGAATGTTAGCTCCTCTCCAACCCTGTGGCCGACCTGCCTTAGGAGTGAGTCTACGTCAATTCCGAAGTCTGACAGCGCCTCAATTCCTCCTGACTCTAGGCTTCTACGAGCATCACTGATTTCCAGACCGGAGGCTAGAAAGGCATCGGGGTTGAATGGAGTGTCGCCTTCTGGCATGTCCTCAGATAGCTGTAGGACTTGTCTGATCTTTTCTAGGAATGAGCCGCTATCTATAGTCAGTTTCAGAGGATCCACTATTCTCTCTTCAGTGAATCTTTTCGAGGCTATTTCGTATGGTATTGCGTCGTCCCATATAGTATCCAGAAGATTTCCCTGAGATTCTGCGAAGGACTCAGATTCAACGGTTAAGGCGGCATCATTCTTGCCTCTTCCAACAGGATTTGACTCCATGTTTAGGTATTGGACAACCTCTGAGTCGTCTACTAGAGCCCCCTGGGCATCCAAGTCATCAGAATGACGGACCTCTATGGAGTCATGAAGGTCGTTGTAGAATCTTATCGTTCTCCTTTCGAGTTGTGAAAGTACCCTCACCCTAACTCCTCTGGATGCAGCGTCATTTACTGCTTGGAGAGCGCTACTTCGACATAGATGTAGGATACCAAACTTACCCAATGTGAGAACGATATCGTTCTTTGATTCATTGGATAGTTTCTCTATTCTCTTCATTATGTGTACTCTCTCTTTCAATACAGCGAACTTCGGTTCGTCATCGGTGGAGGGGTCCGTGGACGTCGAGGAGTACTTCGCTCCACTTTTTATGTCGCCAAGACCCTGCTCAATACGGTTGAGTTGTTCCTTTCTGATCTCTATGAGGTGAGTCACGGCATGGTCGAGCGGAGGGCTGGAGAATCTCATTGGCCTGTCTGCGGTAGTTGTTACGAGGCCGATCCTCTGCAGTCTCTCCAGTGAGTTATATGCATCGAGCCTGGTGGTGTCGAGCTCTTTTGCTAGCTCGCTAGCCTTGATGTTAGGGTTCTTGGAAAGGACAGTTAGAGCATTGACTTCCCTCTCGGAGAGGCCTGCATCAGTGAGAATCTGGTTCCAGCTCAAGAAGATCTACCACCATCAGTTATGCTGCTTAGAGAATCAAGAATCTTGGCTACGTGCCTTCTCGGCCTGAATAGCCAATCGTAGACATGATGGATGGTGTTGTCTGGTCCAATTACGAAAGATGATTTTGCTGGAAATGACCCTAGGTGTACTGGTACCTTGAACATTTCAGCGACATTCCTGTCAGGGTCAGACAGAAGGGTGAATGGAAGGTCTAATTCTTCCTTGAACTCCTTGTGCTGCTTTACGGAATCTTGACTGACACCAATAATCTCGACCGGTGGCTCAAGGGAACGGAATAGTTCGTATTGTTCCTTGAATGTCAGACATCCCCTCTTGCAGGTCGGGGAGCCGGCCTTGGCATAGAAGAAAAGCACTTTCCACGATCCCTCAAGGTCGCTGAAATTGAATTCATCTCCATCGCTTGTACTCAATGAGAAATCTGGTGCTTTCTCTCCTATCATTGACGACATAATCTTCTCCTCCGGTTGTGCGGAAAAATACCTATATGTCAAGTATGTGGCCCATTCTCTTACCCTTTGTGGACAGGTAATCTAGGTTCTCTGTTGAGATTCCGGAGATGTGCTCTAGTCTTGAGTCGATTTCAATGCCATTGTCTCGGAGGCCCTTGACCTTCAGCGGATTATTCGTCATCAAGCGTACTCTTTCCACTCCTGCTTCCTTGAGCATCTTGGCGGCTATGTCATACTCTCTTGCATCAGCTGGGAGGCCTAGAGCTAGGTTTGCATCCAGGGTGTCGTAGCCTACATCCTGCAGAGCGTAAGCCTGGATCTTGGAATGCAGGCCGATTCCCCTTCCTTCCTGCCTCAGATAAGCAATAGCTCCGCATCCTTCCTCTTGGATTTTCTTCATTGCCGACTGTAATTGGGGGCCGCAGTCGCACTTCATTGATCCGAACGCATCCCCTGTCAAGCACTCTGAGTGTATTCTCACAAGAGGGGCATTTCCGTTAGATATGTCTCCCGTGTAGAGCAATGCGTGCTCCTTTCCTTCGCTGTCAAGGGTCACTCTGACCCTGAAGTTACCATACTCCGTTGGGAGGTATGCATCTGCTTCAATTTCTATTGGTTCGGCATCTTTCTTGACTTGGATTGTCATGTCTCCCGGTTTGTACAGGAGGTTATGAATGAGTGTTTGGAATATGGCATGCAAGAAAACACCGCCTTATATGCGCACGAACGTAAGACGGGGGCATGTCTGATGCAGGTGCAAGCTCGGTGAGCGTCGTATCACCGAGGGTTCGTAGCCTCAATGACATCGAAATGAATGCGTCCGGAGAGTTCGTACTCTACTGGATGACGGCGACCAGGAGGTATCACTACAATGCCGCTCTGGATAGGGCGATTGAGATCAGCCTGGACCTAGGCAAGCCTTTGTTGGTCGTAGAGTGTATATCCACCAGGCATGAGTGGTCCAGCGAAAGAGTTCTGACATTCGTTGTCCAGGGCATGGTGGACAACAAATCCATCTTCGAGCAGAAGGGGATTTCATATGTCCCATGGATTGAGAATCACATCGTCTCTGGCGACGGGATGCTAAGTAAGCTCTCCACAAAGGCATGCGCCGTAGTTATTGATGACTTTCCCACGTACCTTCCTCGCTGGGTAATGGAAAGGGCGAGTCGTACATGCAAAGTCAGTGTAGAGGCAGTGGACTCGAATGGGGTATTGCCCATGGGTTATGCCGATGGAGCCCACAAAACGGCCTATTCATTCAGAAAGCACATGCAGAAAAGTCTACACCGGGCCCTGTCTACTTTCCCTGAAGAAGATTCGATGGAGAATGTCGAGCGGGACATTTCATTCGATATGTCCAGATTCTCGGAAATTGTGGATGAGCTCGATCTAGAGTTCCCTCCCCTGGAGTGGATTTGGAGAGTTGCAGAGGGTGGAAATGTTGGAAGAAAGGCCATGGAGCCACTAGACATAGATCACGATGTCTTTCCAGTTGACTCTGTCCGTGGTGGTTACTTCAGTGCAATTTCGATACTCGAGAACTTCATTGAAAGGAGGCTTGGGAATTACTCAGAAGGCAGGAATGATGCAGAGAATCCTGCAGTCAGCGGCTTGTCACCCTGGTTACATTATGGGCATATTTCTTCTTTCAGGGTGGTCAAGGCGGTTCTCGATAAGGAAAATTGGACGTATGACTCAGTCTGCATAGAAGATACTGGCAGGGGGTCAAGATCTGGTTGGTGGGGGCTATCAGAGTCCTCTGAGTCATTCCTCGATCAAATAATCACTTGGAGGGAGTTGGGCTTCAACTTCGCCCACTTCAGGAGAGATCACAACACACTTGATTCGATACCCCGATGGGCAAAAAAGACACTGAATGAACACAGGGATGATGAAAGGACCAGTTACACGTTTGACGAAATAGAGGGAGCCAAGACTGAAGATGAAGTTTGGAACTCCGCGCAAAGACAGCTCCTCAGAACAGGTCACATGCACAACTACCTCAGAATGCTGTGGGGGAAGAGAATACTCGAATGGTCGCCAGATCCAGAGACTGCAGCTGATTGGATGATTAGGATCAATGACAGATGGGCTCTTGATGGAAGAGATCCGAACTCCTATACTGGAATTTTCTGGGTTTTGGGCAGGCACGACAGGGCATGGGGGCCTGAAAGACCGATTTTTGGGAAGGTTCGTTACATGTCATCTGCAAACACGAAGAGGAAGCTGAAGCTAGACGCTTACCTCACGAGATGGGCAGAGGATGCACCTATCCCAAAGAGTCCACCGAGGTGAAAAAATGTACAAGTACACACATGAGACTGTAGTAGATGCAGGCATTGACTCAACCTTTGAGTGGTTTGAGCACGAGGGGTCATTCAGGAGATTGATGCCTCCATGGGAGGTAGCGGAGGAGGTTAGGGCCGATGACTCTCTTGAGGTGGGTTCGCAGAGGGTGTTTCGATTCCCTGCCCCTGGTGCACCTTTTCTGAAGATGACTTGGGTAGCTGAGCACACCGCCTATGACCCCCCACATCACTTCTCGGATACGATGGTCAAGGGACCTTTTTGGTCATGGAATCACGATCACAATCTAGTCGAGTCAGGAGGGAAGACAACTGTTAGGGACGAGGTGACTTATCAGGTTCCATTCGGACCACTAGGGAACCTGGCCGATAGGATCCTCGGAGGCATGCTAGTCAGAGGCAGGATTTCCAAGATGTTCAAAGCGAGAGAGTTGCGATTGCAGAGAGACATGAAGGAGCACTCCAGATTCGCCCATGAGGGCAGGAAAAGGATTCTGGTTGCGGGTTCCTCGGGCCTAATTGGAACACAACTCGTCGCCTTTCTAGATACTGGCGGGCATGATGTCTGGAGATTGGTAAGAAGGCCAGTAAAGGAAGGGGCAAAGGAGTTGTCTTGGGCCCCAGATAAGGGTGTTCTGGAATCCTCTGATTTGGAGGGCTTTGATGTTGTGATTCACCTAGGGGGGGCCGGGATTGGAGATAAGAGATGGAGTAAGAAGAGGAAGCAGTTGATTGTGGATTCAAGACGAGAGTCCACCATGCTCCTCTCAGAAACCCTCAGTAAGCTAGAGAAAAAGCCCGAGTCATTCATTGTGGCCAGTGCAATTGGATACTACGGAAACAGAGGAGATGAGGATCTCGATGAGACTAGCGCTCCTGGCAGTGGTTTCCTGACGGACACGGTAATCGATTGGGAGTCTTTTACCGATCCTGCAAGGGATGCTGGGATACGGGTAATCAACCTCAGGAACGGAATTGTTCTTTCAGCCACAGGGGGAGCCCTGGGGAGAATGCTTCTACCCTGGAAGATGGGAGGAGGGGGGCCACTCGCTGGAGGTAAGCAATGGATGTCATGGATTTCCTTAGATGACGAGGTGTATGCCATACACCATCTGATGATGACTTCGAGCTGCTCAGGGGCTTACAACATGACTGCTCCCGAGCCAGTGACTCAGCGAGTATTCTCAAAGACACTAGGCAGTGTTCTCCGCCGTCCCGCCATAGCCCCTATTCCTGGATTCACGATGAAGATACTATTCGGAGAACTGGCGGGACCGCTTCTTATCGAAGGCCAGAAAGTACGCCCAAAGAGGCTTCAAGATTCCGGATATGAATTCCTACACAAAGACCTTGAGTCGGCACTCAGAGACTCGCTTGGAATTTGGAGGTAGTCTGGTGCAGGAGACCCTTGCTGAGGTTAGAAATATCTCTGTGACCGGTAGGAAAAATAGGCTCTATGGCGGCATTCTACTAATTTCGGCAGGTTTTGCTGCCAACCTCTACTTCTTTTTCGGGGGGGAGTTGCCAGACTTCTTACCCTATCATCAGCCACTGACGGCTGCAATGGTATTCGGATTCTTCACAGCGGGTTGCCTCGTCCTGCTGGAGTCTACGACGCAAGTATGCGTATATCACGGATTCAGGGGGACGCACGAGTCCTCCTCTGGGGGGAAGAAGCATGCTGATGATTCGGTTGCTGCTGCTTGTAGGAGTAAGAGCTGGGTGATAATTGTTCAATCGGTGGTTTTGGGTATCTTCTCGACTGCAGTCTCGATTTGGATAATCACTTAATCGTCATCGGCTTCTTTTGATCGTACTAGTTTGAGCTGCGATGGAACATTCCCAACATCGCGGGGGCGATCACCATGC
>MDSV01144275.1_pt1 | contig 15878 bp, 12 predicted proteins | sample 810851 | NCBI WGS metagenome assembly MDSV01 (sample SAMN05326640, study PRJNA326480) | marine metagenome | isolation source: seawater | place: Atlantic Ocean: North East | collected 2012
GAACTTTGGTGAGCACCCAGTTGCTGATTGGGTGAATGTGACCTCAACTGATGATAAAATTAACGATGCGCTGACAAAGTATGCTTCGCAATACCACAAGCTTACTGAAGAGTTCGATGAGAATATCCGCACGAAGAGAAGCCAAATTGAAATGGGCGATGATTTGTCTCCAGGGGTGATCAAGGTTGTAAAAGTATTTGTTGCCTGCAAGCGTCGTATTCAGCCGGGTGATAAGATGGCTGGTCGTCATGGTAATAAAGGGGTTATTTCTATTATTGTTCCTCAAGAGGACATGCCTTATATGGAAGATGGGACACCAGTTGATATAATTCTCAATCCTCTTGGGGTACCATCTCGAATGAACGTTGGTCAGATACTTGAGACGCATCTTGGCTGGGCTGCCAAAGGAATGGGTAATAAGTTAAAGCGTATTCTCACAGAGAAAGGCCGTGATGATGCGATGGAATACGTCAAGGAGATCTACAGCAAGGCCCCTACGAAATCATATAATTTTGATAATTATGACAATGAGATGAAGGATGTCATGTTTAACCAGCTCACCAAAGGGGTGCCATGTGCAACACCAGTGTTTGATGGGCCTCATGAGAGCGTAGTTAAGGATTTATTGAAACTTGCAGATCTACCTGAGAGTGGGCAGACACAGTTATATGATGGCCGTACAGGGCGAGCATTTGATTGCAAGACAACGGTTGGTTACATGTATGTTCTTAAGCTCAATCATTTGGTTGATGATAAGATGCACGCACGTTCAACTGGATCATACAGCCTAGTGACGCAGCAACCACTCGGTGGTAAAGCACAGTTTGGTGGTCAGCGATTCGGTGAGATGGAAGTATGGGCGCTTCAAGCTTATGGCGCAGCTTATACCCTTCAGGAAATGCTAACAGTGAAGTCTGATGATGTCACTGGACGTACCCGCATGTACAAGAATATTGTGGATGGAAACTACACCATGAATGCAGGGATTCCCGAGTCATTTAAAGTGCTAACAAAAGAAATTCGCGCTTTGGGTATTGATGTAATACTCGAAGATGAATAATCCATAGGAGTAACGAAATTGAGTTATAACATATTTTCAAACACAGAATTCGGTGACAAATCAGAATTTGGTTCGATCAGGCTGAAGCTTCAGTCTCCAGAGAATATACTTGCTGAATCTTTCGGAGAAGTAAGGCGACCAGAGACCCTTAATTACCGTACCCTAAAACCCGAGAAGGATGGATTGTTTTGTGCGCGTATTTATGGCCCGATCAAAGATTACGAGTGCTTATGTGGTAAGTATCGTCGTTTAAAGCATCGAGGGGTCGTTTGTGAGAAGTGCGGTGTGGAAGTGACGCTGTCAAAAGTTAGACGTGAGCGTATGGGTCACGTAAAGCTAGCCTGCCCGGTTGCACATATCTGGTTTTTAAAATCACTGCCATCTCGTATTGGTCTCTTACTGGATATGACGTTAAGAGATATTGAGAAAGTACTTTATTTTGAGTCATTTGTAGTTGTTGATCCAGGTATGACTGAGCTTGATAAAGGTCAGATATTGCAAGAAGATCAATACTACGATGCCATTGCAGAATATGGTGAGTCATTTAAGGCGCTCATGGGCGCTGAGGCAATCAAGGCATTGCTTGAAGGGATCAACCTGGAAGAAGACTTAGCAACGATTCAAGAAGAAATGGGTGCAACATCTTCAGAGACCAAACTAAAACGTTTGGCAAAAAGAGCAAAATTAATTGAGTCGTTTATCCAATCTGAGAATAAACCAGAGCATATGGTATTGACAGTACTTCCTGTTTTACCACCAGATCTTCGTCCACTGGTACCACTTGATGGAGGTAGATTTGCTACATCTGATCTTAATGATTTATACCGAAGGGTAATCAATCGTAACAACCGTTTGATGCGCCTTTTAGAGCTAAATGCACCTGAGATTATTGTAAGAAACGAAAAAAGAATGCTCCAGGAGGCAGTTGACGCCCTTCTTGATAACGGAAGACGAGGTCGCGTAATTACAGGGACCAACAAACGTCCACTGAAATCATTATCTGAGAATGTAAAAGGTAAGCATGGTCGTTTCAGACAAAACTTACTTGGTAAGCGTGTTGACTATTCTGGACGTTCAGTAATTGTTGTGGGTCCAACACTCAAGCTACATCAATGTGGATTACCAAAGAGAATGGCACTTGAGCTTTTCAAGCCATTTATATTTGGTCGTTTACAACGTTTGGATGCGGCATCGACTATTAAAGCGGCAAAACGCATGGTTGAAAAAGAAGAGCCGATTGTATGGGATGTACTTGCCGAGGTGATTCGTGAGCATCCAGTGCTTCTGAACCGTGCGCCAACACTTCATAGGCTCGGTATTCAGGCATTTGAAGTAGTGCTTGTTGAAGGTAAAGCCATTCGGTTACATCCACTTGTATGTTCTGCCTATAATGCTGACTTTGATGGGGATATGATGGCTGTCCACGTTCCCCTTACTATCGAGGCTCAACTAGAAGCCCGATGTTTGATGATGTCAACGAACAATATTCTATCTCCAGCAAATGGAAGCCCTATCATCGTTCCAGATCAGGATGTGGTTTTAGGTGTTTACTATTTGTCACGTGTTAATGCCTCTGGAAAAGGGGTCGGTATGGCATTTAATAGTATCAGTGAGATGATTCACGCCTATGAGGCTGGATATGTTGAGATTCATAGTGAAATAAAGATCCGTATCAATGATCTTCTGAAAGAGGATGGTAGCTCACGATCACGTATTGTTACCACCACAGTTGGTCGTGTTCTTTTGTGGGATGTAGTACCACATGAGTTAGAGTTCGATATTATCAACCGCGTGCTAATCAAAAAAGATATTTCTGAACTGATCAACTTATCATACCGTCAATTGGGTATTAAAAAGTCTGTTATCTTTGCAGATAAGCTGATGTATACAGGATTCAAATATTCAACTCGTTCTGGTACGTCGATTTGCCTTGATGATCTAATTATTCCTGATGATAAGACAAATATCATTGATGCAGCGCAAGCTGAAGTGAATACTCTTGAGAAGCAATACCAGTCTGGCTTACTAACTCAAGGTGAGAGATATAACAAGATTATTGATATCTGGATGCATGCTAAAGACAAGGTCTCTGATTCCATGATGGATGGCTTATCAGTTGAAACTGTATCCAACGCTAATGGTGAGCAGGTGCAGCAGCCGTCATTTAACCCGGTATACATGATGAGTGATTCTGGGGCAAGGGGCTCAGCTGCTCAGATTCGCCAGCTTGCTGGAATGAGGGGTTTGATGACAAAGCCAGATGGAACCATTATTCCACAACCGATTTTACATAATTTCCGAGAAGGCCTTGAAGATTTAGAATTTTTCACCTCGACTCACGGAGCGCGTAAAGGTTTGGCTGATACAGCTCTTAAAACGGCAAACTCCGGGTACCTTACACGACGTTTAGTTGATGTTGCGCAAGATTTAGTGATTGGCGAATTTGATTGTCAAACCAAGCGTGGTGTAAAAGTTGTTCCTCATATTGAAGGTGGTGAAGTTGTTGAAGGTTTAAGGGAGCGTGTCTATGGTAGGACGCTTGCTGAGGATATCATGCAGGGTGATAAAGTGCTTATCGAAAATGGTACACTGCTGACTCATGATGTGATAGATGTGATTGAGGCCAACGGGCATGACTCAGTATTTGTTCGATCAGCAATTACCTGTGAATCAAAGCACGGTATTTGTGTCCAATGTTACGGACTTGATCTTGCAAGAGGACATATTGTTAACCAGGGTGAAGCTGTTGGTATCATTGCCGCGCAATCAATTGGTGAGCCTGGTACGCAGTTAACAATGAACACCTTCCATATTGGTGGTGCTGCATCTAGAGCAGCAGCTGAAAACAATATTCAGTCTAAGTCGAATGGTAGCGTTAAATTCCATAACCTAAAAACAGTTGCGCATCACAAGACCGGGCAGCTAATTACAACCTCTCGTTCAGGGTCCATTGCGATTGTTGATGAGCAAGGTCAAGAGGTAGAGCGTTATAAGCTTAGCTACGGTACAACCTTGATGACAAAAGAGTCACAGAAAGTTGCAATTGGTGACATTATTGCTGAATGGGATCCATATACCCACCCAATCGTTGCGGAGGTAGATGGTATTGTTGACTTTGTTGATATCATTGACGGTGTAACTGTCAGTAGGCAGATCGACGAGCTAACGGGTCTTTCAAATATCGTGGTACTTAACTCAGAACAGCGTTCTGGGCAGCGAGATAAAAAGCCAACTGTGCGACTGTTAGATGGTGAAGGGAAGAGTTTATTTATTCCAGGAACCCAAGTGCCTGCCAACTATGTATTAACTGAAGGAGCCAGCACCCACCTTGAAAGTGGCGCTAAGATTGGTAAAGGTGATATTATCGCAAGAATTCCAAAAGAAGGCTACAAGACAAGGGATATTGCTGGTGGTCTACCTCGTGTTGCTGATTTGTTTGAGGCACGTAAGCCGAAAGACGCATCTATTCTTGCGGAGATCAGCGGGGTTGTATCCTTTGGTAAGGAAACAAAAGATAAGCGCCGACTGATTATTAACGGTCCAGATAGTATTACTCATGAAGAGCTTATTCCTAAATGGCGCACCATTTCTGTGTTTGAAGGTGAAAGCATCGAAAAGGGTGAGACGGTTGTAGATGGACCAATGGATCCGCATGCAATTTTACGCCTTCTGGGTGAGAATGAACTTGCTAATTATATTGTGCAAGAGGTGCAGGATGTTTACCGTTTACAAGGTGTTAAAATTAATGATAAGCATATTGAGGTTATTGTTAAGCAGATGCTCCGTAAGCGCCAAGTTCTTGATTCGGGTGATACCAAGTTAATTCGTGGTGAACTAGTAGAAAAAATGGAGATATTAGAAGCCCATCGTGATATTGATGAAGATAAAGGTCAGGTGCCAGCTGTACTGGAGCCAGTGCTTCAGGGTATTACCAAGGCATCATTATCAACTGAATCTTGGGTATCCGCAGCTTCATTCCAAGAGACCACTCGAGTTCTCACAGAGGGCGCTGTTAGCGGTAAGCGCGATCAGCTAAGAGGCTTGAAGGAAAATGTTATTGTGGGTCGCTTGATTCCTGCTGGTACAGGTTATAAGAGCTACCAAGAAGAGCCAGTTAAAGAGAATATTGCGGGGTATGATGATATTGGTCTGATTGGGCTGACTAATATTGACCAGGATAGTGATTCATTGGAGGATACCAGTGAGGCATCATAAATCGAGTTTAATTTCAGGTAAGTCATTGACATTATATGATGAAATGCTTAAAATTACGGCTCATGAGACTTTGAAAACAAAAGGTGGTAAATAATGCCAACAATCAACCAGTTAGTAAAAAAGCCGCGTAAGCGACCCGTGACCAAATCAAAGGTACGTGCCTTGAAAGGCAGTCCGTTTAGAAGGGGTGTGTGTATCGTGGTAAAAGTGGTTTCTCCAAGAAAACCAAACTCTGCAAATCGTAAAGTTGCGAAAGTACGTCTCACATCTGGTTATGAAGTGATGGCATACATCGGAGGTGAGGGACATAACCTGCAGGAACATAGCGTTGTGCTAGTTCGTGGTGGAAGGGTGCCTGATTTACCAGGTGTTCGTTACCATATTGTTCGTGGTCGTCTTGATACGGCTGGGATTGATAAGCGCAGACAAGGACGCTCTAAGTATGGTGCAAAGCGTCCAAAAGATAAGTCATAAGGGGTCGGTATGCCAAGAAAACAGATTAAAAAGAAGCAAGTTGTTAAGTCAAATATCAGTCGGCTTATTAACAATCTCATGAAAGATGGTAAGAAGCGTAAAGCTGAAAACATTGTTTATAAAGCATTAACAAGGGTTGTTACAAACTTGCCTAAGGGCTACGAACTGCCACAAGAAATGGCAGATCACAAGGATGCTGGCAATCACGAGGAGCTAATAAGCGCGATTGTTGATGAAGTGGTTGAGGCGGTTAGACCTCAGGTTATGGTTAAATCTCAGCGAATTGGAGGAGCGAACCTTCAGGTGCCTCGAGATGTTCCTTTTGCAGAGGGAGTGAGCAAAGCCATTAAATGGATTATAGAAGCTGCGAGAAATCGTGGTGTGGGTGAAATGTGTCGTAAATTGTCTGACGAATTCTTAGATGTGCTTCAGAAGCGTGGTGGCGCTTTAAGAAAGCGTGAAGAGGCTTACAAAATGGCAATGGCGAACAGAGTGTTTGCAACAGCAAGGTAATTATTTATGTCAACGCCATTATCGTTATATAGAAACATTGGTATCTCAGCACACGTTGATGCAGGTAAAACAACAACGACAGAAAGGGTTTTGTTTTACACTGGAATCTCTCACAAAATTGGTGAGGTGCATGATGGTACTGCAGTCATGGATTGGATGAAACAAGAGCAAGAGCGTGGGATTACCATTCAATCAGCAGCAACAACTTGTCATTGGTCTGGTATGGCCAAGCAGTTCAAGGAACATCGTATCAATATCATCGATACACCAGGTCACGTTGACTTCACCATTGAAGTAGAGCGTTCACTGCGTGTTCTTGATGGTGCTGTTGTTGTTTTATGTGCTGTTGGCGGTGTTGAGCCACAATCAGAGACTGTATGGCGACAGGCCAACAAATATAAGGTCCCAAGAATCGGGTTTGTGAACAAAATGGACCGTGCTGGCGCCAACTTTGATCGCGTGGTTGATCAAGTGAAAAAAAGGTTAGGTGCTGTTCCCCTAAGAATGCAAATTCCAATTGGTAGTGAGGAGTCTTTCTCCGGTGTTATTGACCTGATCAAAATGAAGGCAATTATATGGAATGAGGCCGATCAAGGAACAACGTTTGAAGAGCAGCCAATCCCTGATGAATTACTCGCTGAGTGTGAGGAGTATCACAACGAAATTATCGAAGCAGCCGCTGAGTCTGACGAGCAGCTGATGGAGCTATACCTTGAGAATGGTGAGCTCACAACCGAACAGATTAAAGAGGGAATTAGAAAAAGAACCATTGCAAATGATATTTTCCCAATGTTTTGTGGCTCGGCATTTAAAAATAAAGGCGTTCAAACAGTGCTTGATGCAGTGATTGAATACCTCCCTTCACCACTTGATGTTAGAGCGGTTGAGGGCGAAGATGATGATGGCAATACTGTATCTCGTGAAGCTAAAAACAGTGAGCCTTTTTCAGCTTTGGCTTTCAAAATTGCAACAGATCCATTTGTGGGCACGTTGACATACATTCGTGTATACTCAGGTGTGCTCAAAGCAGGTGAGTCAGTTTATAACCCGATCAAGAGAAAGAAAGAGCGAGTTGGCCGTTTGTTGCAAATGCACTCAAACAGTCGACAAGAGATCAAAGAGGTATGCGCAGGTGATATTGCAGCTTGTGTGGGACTTAAAAATCTAACAACGGGTGACACACTTTGTGATGAAAAGCAGCAGATAACACTTGAGAAAATGGAATTTCCTGATCCTGTGATATCAGTTGCTGTTGAGCCCAGAACAAAAGCTGACCAAGAAAAACTTTCAATCGCTTTAGGTAAGCTTGCCAAAGAAGATCCTTCCTTTAGGGTAGCTAGTAATGAAGAGAGTGGTGAGACTGTTATTTCAGGTATGGGTGAGCTTCATTTAGAAGTGATTGTGTCACGTCTTGAAGAAGAGTTTAATGTTGAGGCCGATGTGGGTAAACCCCAGGTATCTTACCGTGAATCACTGAAGAATAAGGTTGAGCAAGAATCTAAATACATCAAGCAAAGTGGTGGTAGAGGTCAGTACGGACACGTATGGCTACGTATCGAGCCAATGGATGCTGATTCAGAAGAAGAGTACCAGTTTGAGAGTGAGATCGTCGGTGGGGTAATTCCCAGAGAATACATTCCTGCGATTGATAAAGGCGTACAAGAAGCACTTGGTAACGGTGTCATAGCTGGCTACCCTGTAGTCGGCGTCAAGGTTACTGTCTATGACGGTTCATTCCATGATGTTGATTCATCTGAAATTGCATTCAAAATTGCAGGCTCAATGGCCATCAAAGATGGAGTCAAGCGTGCAGATCCATATATGCTGGAGCCTTCAATGAAAGTTGAAGTGGTTACTCCAGAGGAATATATGGGTGATGTTGTTGGTGATCTTAACAGAAGACGCGGAATAATTAGCGGTATGGATGACGCCGTAATGGGTAAAGTGGTTAACGCACAGGTTCCACTTTCTGAAATGTTTGGTTATGCAACTGATCTTCGCTCAATGAGTCAGGGTCGAGCAAGCTTTACAATGGAGTTTGAGAAGTATACGGAAGTGCCTTCAAACATCGCAAATGATTTGATGAAAGGTTAATTTTAAAATAGGTAATATCGAGAGACAGGAGCAATAATATGGCAGAATTTGATAGAGGTAATAAAGTACACTTCAACACAGGAACTTTTGGTCACGTTGATCATGGTAAAACTACGCTAACTGCTGCAATTACAAAGATCGCAGCAGAGCTTGATGGTTCAAACGAGGCAGTAGATTTTGCTAATATTGATAAAGCACCTGAAGAGAGAGAGCGTGGAATCACAATTAATACATCACACGTTGAATACAATACAAAGCCGCGTCACTATGCACACGTTGACTGTCCAGGACACGCCGACTATGTAAAAAACATGATCACTGGTGCAGCTCAAATGGATGGAGCGATTCTAGTGGTATCCGCTGCAGATGGCCCAATGCCACAAACAAGAGAGCATATTCTTCTTGCGCGTCAGGTGGGTCTTGAAAACATTATTGTGTTTTTGAACAAAGTTGACCAAGTTGCAGATGAGGAGCTAATTGAGCTGGTTGAAATGGAAGTAAGAGAGCTGCTGAACTCATATGATTTCCCAGGCGATGATACACCGATCATTCAAGGTTCAGCGCTAAAGGCACTGGAAGGTGATGAGAGTGAGATTGGTAAAGGTGCAATTGAGAAGTTGCTAAATACACTGGATGAATATTTCCCAGATCCAATCCGAGCAGTTGATGCAGACTTCATGATGGCGATTGAAGATGTATTTTCAATTTCAGGTCGGGGAACAGTGGTAACAGGTAAGATTGAGACAGGAACCATTAAAGTCGGTGAAGAAATTGAGATTGTTGGAATCAGAGAGACACAAAAAAGTACCTGTACTGGTGTAGAGATGTTTAGAAAGAGCCTGCCAGATGCACAAGCAGGAGATAATGCGGGTGTCTTGATTCGTGGTTTGAAGCGAGAAGATGTAGAGCGAGGTCAAGTATTGGCAAAGCCAGGAAGTATCACACCGCACACAAAGTTTGAGGCAGAGGTTTATATCTTGTCAAAAGAAGAGGGTGGACGACATACCCCATTCTTTAACGGGTACAGACCACAGTTTTATTTTAGAACAACAGATGTAACTGGTTCAGTAGAGCTCCCAGCAGGGGTAGAAATGGTGATGCCAGGTGACAATGTGAAAATGGTAGTAACAATGATTAGCCCAATTGCGATGCAAGATGGATTGCGATTTGCGATCCGTGAAGGTGGGCGAACTGTTGGCGCTGGTGTTGTTGCAAAAATTATTGAATAGAGGTAACAATAGGTCAGTAGCTCAATTGGCAGAGCAGCGGTCTCCAAAACCGCAGGTTGTGGGTTCGATTCCCTCCTGGCCTGATTTAGGTGACATCATATGATTAAACAGTTTATGGATTATTTCTTTTGGCTTGGCATTTTGACATTGTTTGCTGGTGCATATGGTGCTGTGCATTATTTGCACTACGACAGTGCGCTTAGCGTATTTTTCATTTATTGTACAGCTTTTTTTGTCTCTTTTTCACTTTTCCTATTGACAAATACCGGTAAATTGTTTAAAAAACAAGCTCGTGAGGCGCAAGATGAGATTTACAAAGTTGTTTGGCCCAGTCTAGATGACGTGATCAAGACATCTGTAATGATCGCAATTGCTGTCTCCATTGTAGGACTTGCCTTATTCGGGCTGGATTCTATTTTAATGAATTTGTATAACCTAGTGTTGTAAAACATATGTCAGAAGATACGTCAAAAAAGTGGTACGCTGTTCGAGTTGCTACCAACTATGAAGCGCAGGCTAAATCTGCGATCGAGGCACTTATGGTTCGTGAGAATCTTCAGGATCATTTTGGAGATATCTTAGTTCCAACAGAAGAAGTATTCGAAATGCGCTCTGGACAGAAAAGAAAAACACGCCGCAAATTTTTTCCAGGTTATGTGCTTGTGCACATGGATATGTCAGATGAGATTTGGCATCACATCAAAGCGCTGACAAAAGTCATTGGTTTTGTAGGCGGCGCTAAAGGCAAGCCAGTTGCGTTGGGCGATGATGAGGTGCAACGTATTCTTGATCGCATGCAAACAGATGTTGATAAACCAAAACCAAAAGTTTTATATGAGCTGGGTGAGCTAGTTAGAGTGAATGATGGCCCATTTGCTGACTTTGATGGGGTGGTTGAAGATGTCAATTATGATAAAAGTCGCTTAGTTGTCTCTGTTCTGATTTTTGGGCGGTCAACACCAGTAGAGCTAGAATTCAGTCAAGTTGAAAAAAGTACTTAAACGTAAGGGTAAAACATGTCTAAAGATGATATTAAATTAGTAAAATTACAGATTCCCGCTGGTAAAGCGGCGGCAGGGCCACCTGTAGGTACTGCACTGGGTCCTCATGGGATCAATATGGGTGAATTTGTTCGACAATTCAATGAGCAATCAGCCCCGATGATGGGCGATATTGTCCCCGTGAAAGTATCTATTTTTAAAGATCGTTCATTTAAATTTGAAATCGGCTTGCCTCCGATGTCACACATGATCAAAAAGGCACTTGGGATCTCAAGCGGAAGTAAAACGCCTGGGACTGAATCAGCCGGTGTGCTCAGTAAAGATCAGGTTAAGGATATTGCTGAGAGAAAGATGAAAGAATTAACTGCCGCAAACCTTGAAGCAGCCATTAAAACTGTTGAAGGTACTGCAAGAAGTATGGGCATCCAAGTACAAGAGTAAGGGGTATAATTATGGCAAAAACAGGTAAACGGATTGTCGCATTAAGACAGCAAATTGATAGAACCAAACAGTATGATTTACTCTCAGCAATAGAGACAGCTAAGTCGATAGCAAGTGAGAAGTTTCCAGCAAGTATGGATATCGTGATGAAGATTGGTGTGGATCCTCGTAAACATATGGTTAAGGGTGTATCACAGCTGCCACATGGTACTGGCAAGACGGTGAAAGTGATTGTTTTTGCCGAAGCTGATAAGGCGAAAAAAGCGCAAGAAGCGGGCGCGGATTTAGTTGGGCTCGAAGAGTTGATTGATGATATTAAATCAGGTGCAGTCAACGTCTCTGAGTATGATGTTTGTATCGCAGAGCCAAGTGTTATGAAGTTACTTGGAAAGATTGCCAAGATTCTTGGCCCTAAAGGGATGATGCCTAATGCCAAGCTCGGAACTGTTACCCCTGATTTAGATAAAGCAGTGAACAACGTGAAAAAAGGCCAGGTGAAATTTACTGTTGAGAAAGGTAGTTTGGTGCACTGTCAAGTTGGCCGAGTTGCGTTTGAATCCAATCAGTTAGAAGAGAACATTAAGCAGCTTGTTTCAGATCTTAAAAAGGCGAAGCCATCTGCTGCAAAAGGTCAATATTTACAAAAACTATTCGTGTCAACAACAATGGGTCCTGGTATTCAAGTTGATTTGGCTACGGTCTAAATTAGGAGTAAATGATGAGTACAAATTTAGCAGTTAAGAAAGATAAAGTAAGTGAACTTAGAGGCGTTGTTGAGTCCTCAAGCTCAGTCGTAGTTGCAGAATATCGTGGACTAACCAGTGAAAAGCTCACCGAGCTGAGACATACTGCTCGTGATAAAAAGGTATTTGTGAAGGTTTTTAAAAACACACTAGCAAGAATTGCAGTGAAAGATTCGGATCATGAATGTGTGACGCCAGACCTCAAAGGTCCAGTAATTCTTGCGTTTTCCACAGACGAGCCAGGATCTGCTGCTAAGTTAATTCAAGAATTTGCAAAAGAAAATGAAATTATGGTGGTCAAGTCATTATCATTGAGTGGTAAACGCCTTGACGCTGATCAAATTGAAGCTGTAGCAAAACTGCCGACTTTCGAAGAGGCAATTGCAATGCTCATGTCTTGTATGCAGGCCCCAACACGACAACTAGCAACTGCATGCCAGGAAACCTATGGACGTCTTGCTCGCGTTCTGAATGCTTATGCGGAGAAACAATCTGCATAGGTTTAATTTTTTAATGATACAACCGGAGAAAAAAAGTGGCTGATGTAGCAAAAATATTGGATGAAATTGGTAGTTTAACAGTTCTGGAAGTCACAGAGCTTGTTAAAATGATGGAAGATAAGTTTAACGTTTCTGCAGCTGCACCTGTTGCCGCTGTTGCAGCGCCTGGTGCTGATGCTCCTGCTGCCGAGGAGAAGAAAGAGTTTGACGTGCACTTAACAAGCTTTGGTGATAAGAAGATCAACGTAATTAAAGTTGTTCGTGCGATCACTGGCTTAGGCCTTAAAGAGGCTAAAGACCTTGTTGAGGGAGTGCCTTCTGAGCTGAAACTTGCTGTTTCAAAAGATGATGCAGACAAAATGAAAAAGGACGTTGAAGAGGCCGGCGGGGCAGTTGAAATTAAATAACACCCACCTAATTAATTCAAACGAAGCTTGGTATATCCAAGCTTCTGTCTGTTTATAACGATTTGGCCGAGGAACCTACATGTCTGTCAGAACCGAACTAATGCATACTGAGTGGAAAAGACCCCGACTCTATCTTGGGAAAATTGAAGATAATACTGATATCCCAAACTTAATAAAAATACAGCTAGAATCTTACTTGCAATTTCTGCAATTGGGTGTAGATCGCAATGATCTAAAAAACAGTGGCTTACATGCTGCAATCAAGTCAATCTTTCCAATAAAAAGTTCATCAGGGCATATTGTCATCGATTATATCAATTATACGATTGGTGAGAGTGCATTTGATGTGAATGAATGTCGCGTTAGAGGTTTGAGTTTCTCTGGTGTTTTACGTGTTTTGATTCGTGTCACAATCTACGATAAAGATGCCAACGGCAAGCCAAGTGCAATCCGTGAGGTTAAAGAGCAAGAGGTTTATCTTGGTGAGATGCCTTTAATGACAGATACGGGAAGCTTTATCATTAATGGGACAGAACGAGTTGTTGTTTCTCAGCTACACCGTTCACCAGGTGTGTTCTTTGAGCATGATAAAGGCAAGAATCATAGCTCTGGAAAATTATTATATTCTGCAAGAATCATCCCTTACCGTGGTGCGTGGCTGGATTTTGAATTTGATATTAAAGACTGTTTGTTTGCAAGAATCGATCGCAGACGTAAAATGCCTGTTACTGTTATATTCAAGGCCATGGGCTACAGTTCTGAAAAGATACTTGATCTATTTTACGAGCGAGAAAAACTCTCAATTGATCCAGCAAAAAAAGAATATACAGTTTCATGCATCGCTGAGCGTCTTGCTGGCACGATTTCTCCGATTCAAATTCAATCGGGTGATGATGTAATTGTTGAAGCCAATCAGCGTATTTCTAATCGCCATGTAAAGAAGATTAAGCAAGCAAATATTGATTTACTTAAATACGAGCTTGAGCATTTATCTGGAAAGGTATTGGCACATGATATTTTTGACCAGGCAACCGGTGAAATCCTAGTTGAAGTAAACACAGAGGTTAACGCAGAGGTTATTGAAAAGATTATTGATAACAAGATTAAAGACATTGAAGTGCTTTATATCAACGATGTTGATCATGGAAATTACATTTCTCAATCACTCCGTATCGACCCTACCGACTCAAGATTCTCTGCGCTTGTTGAGATATACCGTGTTATGAGACCTGGTGAGCCACCAACAGAGGAAGCAGCAGAGGGGTTATTTGACGCTCTATTTTTCAGTGATGAGCGATACGACCTATCCCCTGTCGGCCGTATGAAGTTTAATAAGCGACTGGGGCTTGAAGATACAGATTATCCTGGCGTTTTATCGGCTGAGGATATTCTGTCGGTCGTGAAGGCGCTTGTAGATATACGAGATGGTCGAGGCATTATCGATGATATCGATAACCTAGGGAACCGCCGTGTTAGAAGTGTTGGTGAGATGGTTGAAAACCAGATTAGAATTGGTCTTGCCCGAGTTGAACGGGGTATTAAAGACCGCTTGTCTCATCCGGACCTTGAAAGTTTATCACCACAAGAATATATGAATGCCAAAACATTTATTTCTTCAATTAGAGAATTCTTTGGTTCTTCACAGTTATCACAGTTTCTTGAAGAGACGAACCCACTGGCTAAGATTACCCATGCTAGAAGAATATCAGCCCTGGGCCCAGGTGGACTGACACGAGATCGTGCCGGCTTCGATGTGCGGGATGTTCACCCTACTCATTACAGTCGATTGTGTCCAATTGAAACACCTGAAGGTCCGAATATCGGATTGATCAACACCTTGGCAGTACTTGCGAGAGTGAACTATTATGGTTTCCTTGAGGCGCCTTTCCGAGTTGTTAAAGATGGTGTTATTACAGACGAGGTAGAATATCTATCTGCTATTGAAGAGGGTACTTACCGTGTTGCAACAGCCAGTGTACCGATTGCCGATGGTAAGATTGTTGGTGATTACGTCCCTTGCCGATATCAAAGAGATATTGACCTTGCCAGCCCAATGCAGATTGATTACATCGATGTTTCACCGAAGCAGATTGTATCTGTCGCTGCTTCACTGATCCCCTTCCTTGAGCATGATGATGCGAACAGGGCATTAATGGGTTCAAATATGCAGCGTCAAGCAGTCCCTACGCTGTGTGCACAAAAACCACTTGTTGGAACAGGTATGGAATCTGTTGTTGCTGGTGACTCGGGTGTGTCACAGGTCGCGCACCGAGCGGGTGTTGTCAAATCAGTTAACTCAGATCGTATTGTGGTCGAGGTGGTTGATGACGCTACTGGTGAGAAAGATGTTGATATTTATTCTTTGGTTAAATTTTCAAGATCAAACCAAAATACGGCTATTAACCAGCGCCCTATTGTTCAAGAAGGAATGAAGATTGCAAGGGGTGAGGTATTGGCTGATGGGTCTTCCATCGATCTGGGTGAGCTAGCGCTTGGCCAAAATATGCTTGTCGCCTTTATGTCTTGGAATGGCTATAATTTTGAAGATTCGATCATTATATCTGAACGAGTGGTTCAAGAAGAGCGTTTCACATCTGTCCATATTCAAGAGCTAACATGTATTGCTCGTGATACTAAGTTGGGACCGGAGGAAATTACTGCAGATATCCCAAATGTAGGTGAGACTGCTCTTGCTAAGCTAGATGAATCTGGAATCGTGTATTCTGGGGCAAAGGTTAAGCCTGGTGATATTCTTGTTGGTAAGGTAACCCCCAAAGGTGAATCACATTTAACGCCAGAAGAAAAATTATTAAGAGCTATTTTTGGTGAGAAGGCTTCTGATGTAAAAGATTCCTCGCTTCGTGTTCCTCCAGGTACCGATGGCACAGTCATCGATGTTCAGATTTTCACAAGAGATGGCGCCGAGATTGATGAGCGTGCTAAGCAAATTCAATCTGAGTCGCTTGAGAAAGCCAGGAAAAACCTTAAGGAGCGATTTGATATTGCCTTGAAGGTCATCAGTTCTAATATTGAAAAAGTACTAGTCGGACAGAGTGTGTCTGGTCTTAAAGGTAAAAAAGGTCAGATCAAAGTCAGTGAGGAGAACTTTGGTGAGCACCCAGTTGCTGATTGGGTGAATGTGACCTCAACTGATGATAAAATTAACGATGCGCTGACAAAGTATGCTTCGCAATACCACAA
>MDSV01040944.1_pt1 | contig 15877 bp, 14 predicted proteins | sample 810851 | NCBI WGS metagenome assembly MDSV01 (sample SAMN05326640, study PRJNA326480) | marine metagenome | isolation source: seawater | place: Atlantic Ocean: North East | collected 2012
CACCAGCACCTACCGGAGTGATGAAGCTTCGACGCATACAACATCTCCACACCCCGATCTCAGGGAATTTGCCGGGAAACACCGACATTCTTGATCTGGTCAAGGCACTACACCCGACTCCTGCAGTTGCTGGTCTGCCCAGACAATGCGCGCAGGACTGGATCGATGAAAACGAGTTGATGGATCGCGGCTGGTACGCAGCTCCAGTGGGCTGGATGACTCCGGAGGGTGGGGGCGAATTCCGAGTTGCCTTGCGATCCGCTCTCCTGACGGATAAGTCTCTTACTTTGTTCGCTGGGGGTGGCATCGTCGACGGCGCTGAGCCTGAGCGTGAGCTAGCGGAGACAGCTACCAAATTCGAGGCTCTGCTTGGAGCTCTCGACCTCACTCCGTAGATCAATGACTGAAGATCCGGTGTATGACGCCTGTGCTGCGTTCGTCAACGAACTCGCCAGTCAAGGCGTCGGCCATGCAGTCATCTCTCCAGGATCTAGGTCGACACCCCTGACGCTCACTTTCGCGGAAACTCAAGACATCAAGACTTGGGTTCGACTTGATGAGCGTTCAGCCGCCTTCTTCGCTCTAGGACTGGCCAAGTCTTCAGGCAGTCCCGTAGTTCTACTCTGCACATCTGGCACCGCCGCCGCGAACTACCTACCCGCAGTTTCGGAAGCTAATTGGTCGGAGACTCCTCTAATCATCTTGACCGCGAATCGGCCACCAGAGTTACGCGGCTGGGGTGCAGGCCAAACCATCGACCAGACAAACATCTACGGCAGCAACATTCGGTGGTTCGCTGAAGTCCCAGTGATCACAGAACCAAATTCGAACTGGTTCCAGCGAACAGCAGCTCGAGCTGTTCATTCGTCCACCGGTTTACGCCCAGGCCCTGTTCATTTGGATTGGCCATTTAGAGAGCCTTTGGAACCAAAGTTAGGACGCTCAGTCTCCGCAAGGTCAACTCCAATCCGACTTGACCGCCCAATAGCGACTCTCAGTCCTTCTAGCACCAAAGCGTTAGCAAACACTTTTGAACAAGCACCACGAGGAATTGTGATCGCTGGCCCCGTGGTTCAAGGTTCAGATTGGAAAGAGGCAGTGCACAGTTTCTGCCGAAAGACGGGCTATCCGCTGCTGGCTGAGCCACTGTCTCAACTCCGCACAAAATCTCGGGACGTAACTGTGATCAACCATCATGATCACTTACTGCGCAGTTCATGGGCTGAGACCGTCATACCAGAAGTCGTCGTTCGGATCGGCGGTCCCCCCACATGCAAACCTCTAAGACTTTGGTTGGAACAGCACAAGTCGCCACTGGTCATGTTCGACCCGTCGAGTAGTTGGGCAGAACCGAGCTTCACCGTTTCGGACGTCGTTACCACTGGCCATGAGGGGCTCATGGGAATAGCTGAATCTATTAAGTCGCCCACACCCGAACAGGACTGGAGGCAGAGGTGGGAAGTTGCCGATCAACAAGCAGCCGCAGTCATCAACGACGTCCTCGATAGCGAACCTCTGTTGCAGCCAGCAGTTGCCCGCGAGCTAGGTCGACAACTCCCTAGCGACCATGTGCTCTATCTGTCTAATTCAATGCCTGTCCGCGATGTTGACAGCTTCCTCGAAGCTCGTTCAGAATCACTTTGGGTTATGGGCAATAGAGGCGCAAGTGGCATAGACGGCGTCATCTCCAGTGCTGCCGGCGCAGCGGCCACAGGCCACCGCACAACACTGTTAATTGGGGACCTGGCATTTCAGCATGACATCAGCGGACTATTGGCAACCCTGAATGACGAACTCTCATTAAACATCGTGGTTGTCGACGATCAGGGTGGAGGAATTTTCAGCCACTTACCTATCTCACAGTCAACCGACCCAGTCCTATTCAAGGAGTTCTTCACCACTCCTCAGCAGCTCCCCATTCGCGAAATTACGGAAGCACTCAATATCGATTACTTCGAGGTCACTGAGGCTACAAAGCTGGCAGAACTACTGAAGAACCCGCAGGGCTTGCGGGTCATCAGAATTCCTGTTGATCCAGATCTTGATCTAGATCAGCATCGACGGCTCACAGAAGCGGTCACCGATGCAATATCAGCATTATGAAACTTCTCTGCGACAACGTCGCTACAGAAGTCGAAGTGATAGGTGATGGCGAACCCATCCTAATTATTCACGGATTCACCGGGTGTGGGTCAGCTATGACACCACTTGCGGAGTTATTACATGGTCGCCGAATCATTCCAGACCTCATTGGTCACGGCCGAAGCGAGTCACCTGCATCATTAGGCCCCTATTACCTCGAAAGCATCTCGTCACAATTGTCATCGCTACTCAGCCAACTCGATGCTTCGCCAGCATCAATAGTGGGCTATTCAATGGGCGGCCGGATAGCGCTAACTTTCGCTTTGTCTCACCCAGAAATGGTGAAATCGTTAGCGCTCATCGGCACAAGTCCCGGGATCAGCGACCAAAGAGACCGAGCACAGCGTTTAGAACGTGACTATCAACTTGGGGCATCAATTTCCCAGCGCGGTATTAGCGATTTCGTCAATAACTGGGTCGCTCAACCTATGTGGGAGAGCCTTCGTCAAAGTCTGACTTCACAACAGTGGCAAGACTCGATCAGCCAACGTCTTTCAAATCATCCCCTCGGTTTAGCCAACAGCCTTAGGGCAAGCGGCACTGGCACTATGAGGCCGTTACACGACGTACTCCAATATTTAGACCCTCCCACCTTGCTCCTCGTTGGCGAAAAGGACCACAAGTTCTTAGAGGTTGCCCAACAATCTGCGCCACGAATGCCAGATGCGTCTATTCGGGTAATAACAAACTCAGGTCACGCAACTCACCTTGAACAACCCAGCGCGACCGCTGAAGCCATCATGGAACACTTCTCGTGCTCATAACTCTCAAGAACAGAACCTTGCGGCTTCGCAGTCCTATGGTGACAGCCCATGGCACAACGACCGATCGACGCATCATCGAAATCACAGCAAAGCAGGATGGGTTTGTTGGCTACGGGGAAGCTGCCCCACTACCTAGTTTCGGGGCAGAAACATTTGAAGAAACACAGACCGCTCTCACGGAATGGTCAAAAAACCCAGACTCTCTTCCTGACCCGCCAGTTGCACGAAGCGGCGCCGCTGCCGCTCTTGATTATCTACACCAGTCAAAATCACAAACCCCCTTGCAACCCGGGGCCGTTGCAGTTCAAGCATTAATCGGGGGCCTTGAAACTGCGTCAGTGGAAAGACAGATTTCTGATGCGATCAACGACGGTTACCGCGCCGTTAAATTGAAGGTCGCAGCAACCGACACCGCATCTGACATCGAAAGAATTGACCTCGCGATAAGTCTCAGTGAATCACAGGTGTTACTTCGCTTAGACGCGAATGGGGGATGGACAAAACGGCAAGCGCTCGCGGTTCTGACGAGTGTGGAAGCCAGTCGCATAGCGCTCGTGGAAGAACCAACTTCTGATCCGTCAAATTGGGGAAAGATAAAAGAAGAAACGGGAATCAGGGTGGCCGCTGACGAACATCTCACTGACCGACAGCAAATTGATCGTCTTATCGAACTAGAGGCGGCCCAAACCTTCGTCATAAAGCCCTCAATCCTGGGAGGGCCCCCAGCTACCCGAGTCATTGCAGCTCTCGCGGCCACGAACGACATCGACATTGTTATCTCGTCATTTTTGGACGGCCCAATAGCGTTGAGAACCGCTAGGGACTTAGCTTTGGAGCTGGCACCCGAACAGATCCACGGCTTAGGTACCGCTCCCCTTTTTGTTGAGGACTTGCCTCAAGATGTCCAACCCATCAACGGTCACCTTCACCGTCTCTAAGGCAACACCAAAACATTCTGAAACACTTCCATCATCCGACAGGTATCGGACCTCGGAGTTAGTCGCCGCCGCGATGCCTATTTCGCTAGGGTCGATGCACTAGCAAACATCTAGAAAGGTGGAAGTTGTGTCTTACATGGTCTTTTCGGTCGGCTCAGCAGATATGAGTCACATAGGTACCCTGGCGCCACTGGTGAAAGAAAAGTTGATGGCTCTAGGTTCATCACGAGTCACCTCGTCTCTGATTCTCACAGGTGAGCTTGCCGGTGCAGGCATTGCGACATCGAGTTGGGATTCAGTTGACGCGAGTATCGCTGGACGAGCAGCCCTCTACGCCGACCCTGAAGCGCAGTCCGCATTTGGCACAGCGGGATGGTCACCGATCGCCCTCAATATCGGTCAAGTTCTGGGCGAACACGGAAACGGCGAGGGCGCATATTCAATAGGCGTCTCCGCTGAGTCCGCTAACCATGACCTAGCTTTGAACAAGCAATTAAATGAACTGGTGTGGGGTGTCGCATCTAATCACGGCGTGAACGGCATGCGAAGCCTTCGAGCGGTTGCTGCTGGGGAACAAACTGGTTCTTATCTGAATATCTTTTACACAGATTCAGTGGATGGCTACTTGGCAGCTTCTGCCGAGCTTTCCCAGAACGCTGAATTTGTTGGATTCATGACTGACAATGGCGGCCGGATTACAAATCGCTCCATAAACCGGTCAATGGGCTAAGCACCGATTTTTCTAGCCATACTGATCAATTCGCTCAGGCCGCCCTTCAGGGCGGTCCTTTGTCGTTGCGCTAGCGAAAGAGGTCTGAACCGGCGTTGCTATTGTTCTTGCGAAACATGCGAGGAAACTTGCGTTTTTGTTCAATTGGGTTGAGCGTCGTACGTGCACGTCGAGTTTTTGCAGAGTTGTCACGCTGAGAAAAACCTGATTTCACAGTCACAAACATTGCCGAAAGTAGAACCAAGAACCCCGGTAACAACCACCAAATATCTTTAGCCATCGCTTAACAGCCTATGAGAGGCCGCCCTCCGGAGCGGTCTTTGCGGTCTTCGGACCTCAAACCCTTAAGGACTTAGATGCAGGCACTGTTTCGTGCACATTTAGGCATGAAGAGCTGCCAAAAGTTCACTTAACGTCTGTCGGTCGCAAATCTAAAGCAGGTGGCGCTGAAGCTTCCCCAAGGAGGTTTTCGGAAGTTGTTCAACAAACTCGATAGAACGCGGCGCGCAATACGCAGGCAGAGAGTCCTTAACTAACTCACGAAGCTCAGCTAACGAAGGCCTGACAGTACTAGGCACTACCAACGCAACGACGGACTGACCCCATTCAGCGTCGGGCCGTCCAACTACGGCGCACTCACGCACGCCTGCCGCCTTACTCAATATGCGTTCAACCGTGACGGGCCAGACGTTTTCTCCACCCGTGATTATCATGTCGCCCATGCGCCCATGCACGGTCAGGACACCTTCACTGTCCAATTCGCCGGCATCACCAGTGGGATACCACCCGTCTCTGGTATTCGGATTGTCACCATTCCGGTAACACCTGAACAGCATCGGGCAACGGATCTGAACTTGACCTTCCACTATGCGCAATTCGACATTTTCAAGTGGGTACCCGTTGTAAACAACTCCGCTACCAGTTTCGGTCATCCCGTAGGTTGCTACGACATTGTCAGCGCGATCAGAGGGAACAGAAGAACCACCGACCAGAACCTTCCGAAATAAATCTGTATCTATTCGCCGCATCGCCGTGGGTACCAGTGAAACTAACGTCACTCCGCCATGGGCAGCCGACATAACTCGATCAGCTTCAAAACCATCGTGAACTTCCAGTGCGGCCCCACAGTGAAGCGCGCGAACGATGACTGAAAAACCGCCTACGTGACTCAAAGGCAGGCAGGCCAGCCATTTATCATCAACAGGATCAACTCCCAAAAAGGCGTTCGTAGCTTCAGCATTAGCGATTAAAGCCCCATGTTCGAGGACAACACCCTTGGGCTGGCCGGTACTGCCACTAGTCGCTACGACCAGTGCGTCACCCGGTTCAACCGGCCAGCCGTCGAGCGATGAGGCCCCTGACGGGTCAAGCACGGCCGAAGCTCCCATCTGCGCAATTAAGTCGAGTTGAGCCTTCTTGGGCAACCTTTGATCTACCGGCAGCACAGCGTCGCCTTCATCCCACACACGTTGGACGGCTTCAACGAACTGATGTCCACCAGGCATCGATAGGGCCACAAGACGATTCACCATGCTGACGTTACCGGCGACCTAGAACGCCCGAATCAACAAACTGATCGTACAGACGGTGATGATTGTGCTCACTGCCATGTTGAAACGGGCGGCATCAATGCTGCGGCCGATTCTTATTCCAAAAGGAAGGGCTACGGCCACAACTACGGCGGCCATACAGGCGCCTAAAATTCTTTGATTTGACCATTGACCAGTGGCAATCAGAGTAATGAGTTGGCCAATTCCCGCAAACAGAAAGATCGCTGCGTTTGACACGACGAAACGCTCACGAGAAACACCCAAGCCCTGGAACCAGGCAGCAACAAGTGGGCCGGAGATGCCGGTCGCACCCTGCGCAACTCCGCAAGTGAGTGCGACAGGCATCTTGCCCCACTTCTGAAAGCTCGGGGACCATGTCGGTTTCGCAGCAGTAAACCTCCAAACCAAAAAGGAAGTGAGGAGCAAAGCCAACAGGAGAAAGAGGAATCGATCATTGATTCGAGGGAGTAGCCATGCGCCAGTAATGGCACCGATTGATCCCAAACAGGCGAACGTCAAAAGACCCTCAGTGGACCGCAGTTCCTTTCGGTGCTCTCTCAGCAGCATCGCGTTACTAACTGCGGTAGGCGCAGCCATGATGACCACGGCATCTTGAACACCTACAAAAAAAGCTATTACTGGCACTGATGTAAGAGGTAACCCAAGACCGGTTGTGCCCTTAACAAGTGATCCCAAGATCACTGCAAGGGCCACTACCAACAGTTCGAACGCACTCATTGCGCGGCTATCGCCGCAGCGACTTGCCCCGCAACACTGGCATTGTGTCTCGCTAAGGCAAGGTTCGCCGACACGCTGTCACCCTCGGTCGCCTTCTCAACAGCAGCCAGTACGTGTGGTGTGACCAACGGGCCTACAAGCCCGCGATCTTGCACCTCTTCCAGACTTTTATTGATCGCTTGATCAATTTCGTCACGGTCAAGCTCAGCAGCCGATGGAATGGGCACTACGAGAAGCGTGCCCCCTTGGTCAAGAGTTCGACGAGCAAGGTGAAAATCTGCTGCACCCCTCGCATCATCAACTCGATGTGTGACTCCTAGGCCAGAGCTGCGCGTATAGAACGCGGGAAAGTCATCGGTCTGCCATCCAACTACGGGAACTGATTGAGTCTCTAGATATTCGAGGGTGCGAGGTAAGTCCAGAAAAGCTTTGGCGCCAGCACTCACCACCATCACTTGATGTCGAGCTATGGCATCCAGGTCCGCTGAGACGTCACCAGTGGGCTCACTCTCGCGATGTACTCCTCCGATTCCACCCGTTGCAAAGACTTCAATCCCAACTCTGTCAGCTATAACAACACTCGCTGAAACCGTGGTCACTCCGGACGAGAATTGTTGCGAAGTCGCAGCAGCTAAATTTCGAGCTGCCACTTTGACCGAACAGTCAAGCACGCGTTCATAAAGTTCTTCTGGAACACCGGCCCAAATCACTCCGTCGAGCACCGCTGTCAATGCCGGGATTGCTCCTGCCTCGCGAATGGCCGACACACATAATTCCAGTGCCTCAGCATTAGCTGGTGATGGCAGTCCTAAGTTCGAAAAGATCGTCGATTCCATGGCTACAACCGGCTGATGTGCTTCGATAGCGGTTCTGACTTCGTCACCCAACTCAATCATTTAAGCCTCCTATTGGCTACAGCATGTCAGCCATGCGGCATCTAGTCGTGCCGGCTTCTACTGTGGGGTCGTGTTTAACCTTGTAGAGCATCCTGTAGTCACGGCTTGGACCGACCGTTTGCGGTCTATTGATACTAATTATGAAGAGTTCCGACGGTTATTGCGTCAGATCGGTCAGTTGATGGTCCCCTATGCCACCGAGGATTTACCAACTACGGAGATAGTTGTCCACACTCCGCTCGAGAAAACAAAAGGGCTGCAACTAGAGGGCGGCACGCCGGTCGTCATTTCGGTACTCCGCGCGGGGAACGGCCTACTCGACGGAGTCTTAACGATCTTGTCTGACGCTGACGTCGGATTCATTGGCCTCGAAAGAGACCATGAAACCCTGGAGGCAATGGAATACCTTGTAAAACTTCCGCAGCTGTCAGGCCGTCACGTACTAGTTGTCGATCCAATGTTGGCGACAGGACACAGCGCAGTCGCTGCTCTAGACCGGGTGGCCATTGAAGCCCCCGCAAGTATCACATTGATGTGCGTTGTAGCTGCTCCTGAAGGCGTAGCTCATCTACAAACGCATTATCCAGATGTACGAGTCGTTACTGCAGCCCTTGATCAAGGTCTCAATGATGTTGGTTACATTCTGCCAGGGCTGGGCGATGCCGGTGATCGTCTCTATGGAACTGAATAATGAAAGGCAGGACGCCCCCAACTGTGTGGGCCAACGACCACATTCAGATCATCGATCAGACACTGTTACCCACAGAAGTCAAAATTATTGAGATACGAAATGCTGCACAGGCAGTAGATGCGATTCAACGGCTAGCTATCCGCGGCGCTCCTGCCTTGGGGGCCTTCGGGTCCTTAGCTTTGGTTGTGGCTCTCGACGAGGTTCAACCCAGTTCTCTCGCAGAGGCGACAAGCAGGCTTGAGCAATGTCGAACCCTTATAGGCGATGCAAGACCAACTGCAGTCAACCTTCGTTGGGCGGTCGACCGTGTAATCGATCGGGCGACCAATAGCGCTAGCGACCTCGCGTCACTTAGAACGGCGCTGATCCGCGAAGCACATGCAGTTGCTGCCGAAGACGAAGCCGCATGCAACGAGATCGGTCGACTCGGACATGAACTGTTGCGGGAAGCCAGCGTCATCGGAACCCACTGCAACGCAGGCCGCTTGGCAACAGCCGGAACAGGAACAGCCTTGGCCCCGATGTACGCCAAAGCAGAAGCCGGCGAGCCTCTGCATGTCTTAGCGTCTGAAACTCGACCCTTGTTACAAGGTGCTCGACTGACGGCATGGGAATTGGATGACGCCGGAATAGACGTGACGGTTGTTCCAGACGGCGCAATGGCTTCAACCGTTCTGTCCGGTCAGGTAGATGCCTACATCGTCGGCGCAGATCGCATCGCAGCCAACGGCGACGCTGCAAACAAGATCGGTACTGTTGGGCACGCTCTCGCGTCTCGGGAAGCTGGAATACCCTTCTACGTCGCGGCCCCTACCTCAACTATCGACATTGGGTTAGCAAGTGGAAGCCACATAGAGATAGAACAACGCGATGCAGTCGAGGTTCATGAGATTCGCGGTAGCAGACTCACCCCAGAGGGGGTTGCTGCTTCCAATCCTGCTTTTGACGTGACACCGAATCACCTGATCACGGCAATCATTACTGAAGCAGGGGTGCTACGAGCCCCATTTAAAGATTCAATAGCTGAAGCAGTTTCGAGAGTTAGAGGCTCTTAATGAAAAATTTGTGGAACGCCAACGAAGCTTCAATCTTTTCAGACGCACTGGGCGAGTGTGTGTATGGGTCAAGACTTCTCGGAGCTGAACCATCCCTGGTACTTCACGGCGGCGGGAACACTTCTGTAAAGGCTCAAGAAGACGACATACATGGTGATCCAGTCGACGTGCTGTACGTCAAAGGCAGCGGTTGGGATCTCGCCACAATTGAACCTCAAGGGTTCGCCCCACTTCGTCTTGAAGCCGTCAAACGTTTAGCTGAACTACCAACACTCACTGATACCGAAATGGTCAATCAGTTAAGGCTCAATCTTCTTGACGCCTCGGCTCCTAACCCATCAGTCGAAGCGATTTTGCATGCTTCTCTGCCGTTCACAGCGGTGCAACACACTCATGCCAACGCTGCATTGGCTTTAACCAATACCAGTGACGGAGAACAACGCGTCCGGGAGCTTTGGGGACAATCCGTCGTCGTCGTGCCCTATGTAATGCCGGGTTTTGACTTAGCAAAAGCATGTGCATTGGAGTTCGAAAAACAGGCGAACTCTGACACAGTCGCGATGGTGCTGATGAATCACGGTGTATTCACTTTCGGCGACACAACCGAGCATGCCTACAACAACATGATTGAAGTAATCACCGAGGCCGAGGATTACCTAAGGGCAAAGGCAGAAGTCGATATAACCGTTTCAGCCACTATGGCCGCGCCAGCAAATGCGACGGGCTCTGCCTTGGACCAGGCAACGCTCAGAGGGCATTTGTCGAATGCCGCGGGCCGGCCCATGCTGCTAGCTCGAACTCCAAATCAGCGAGCAAACGTTTTCGCTGCACGTTCTGACATCGCCGATGTTGCCTGTCGCGGACCCGCGACACCTGATCACATCATTAGGACGAAACAATTTCCGCTCATCGGCCGCAACATTGATGAGTTTGTTTCGAACTATCACAGTTACTTCGAACGTAACCAAGGTCGTTTCCCCGGTGTCCAAGAACTTGATCCTGCTCCCCGAGTGGTTCTCGACCCAGAGTTGGGTCTATTAACCGCTGGGGCAAGGATTAGTGACTGCAAAATAGTTTCGGACATTTACTTGCATACGATCGATGTGATTGAAGCTTCCGAAGGACTCGGAGGGTTTGTAGCTCTTCCAGAAACAGATCTGTTCGAAGTTGAGTATTGGGAACTCGAACAAGCGAAGCTGGCGAAGTCAGGGCAACCCTCTGCTATGTCGGGCGAAGTGGCGGTGGTGACAGGTTCCGCATCTGGAATCGGACGGGCATGCGTCGAAGCTCTCGTTAGCCGGGGTGCGGCCGTTATCGGAATAGACCTGAACACATCGGGAACTCCTGCAACTCCATCGTTTCTCGAGTTGACCGCCGACGTCACGGATCCTGAATCTTTAGCCACTGCCATCAACATGGGGGTTGAGCATTTCGGAGGTATCGACATAGTGGTTGCTGCTGCAGGAATTTTCGGTGCTTCTAATGAGATAGCTGACATTGTTCAAAGTGACTGGGAGACGACTTTGTCTGTGAACCTGAACGGAGTTACTAATTTGCTTCAGGTGACACATCCATTTCTTACCTTGGCGCCGAGCGGCGGTCGGGTACTGCTAGTCGGGTCAAAGAACGTTCCGGCCCCAGGGAAAGGTGCGGCTGCTTATAGCGCCTCGAAAGCAGCGGTTACACAATTGGGACGCGTCGCTGCACTGGAGTGGGCTGAAGACGGAATCGTTGTTAATACGATTCATCCTGATGGGATATTTGACACCGGCTTATGGTCGCAAGAACTTGTTGAACAAAGAGCGGAAAATTATGGGCTTACCGCAGATGAATACAAGCGCAGAAATCTTCTGGGCCAGGAAATAACGAGCAGTGACGTCGGAGAACTGGTGGCAGCTATGTGCGGTCATTCATTTCGTCAAATAACGGGAGCTCAAATCCCTATCGATGGCGGCAGTGACCGAGTGATCTAGTGCACGGTTGGCCTAATCGGTGATGCCTGCCATGAGGAGTCCGATTTTCTCTCGGTCGGCATCGTGGGCATCTATGACATCCATTATCTTGCCGTCATACAAAACAGCGATGCGGTCTGAAAGTCCAAGAATTTCGTCAAGTTCCGCCGATACCAGAAGCACAGCGGTGCCTTTATCTCGCTGCTCCAGAATTCGACGATGAATGAACTCAATAGCGCCGATGTCGATGCCGCGAGTGGGTTGGGCCGCTATCAGCAATTTGATCTCGTCGCTGAATTCTCTGCCAACTATGAGTTTCTGTTTGTTTCCGCCACTAAGACTTGAGGCTGGGACGAGGACATTAGGTGTCCGCACGTCAAATTCATCTACGACGTCTTGGGCATGACCTCGAATGACGTGTCTCCGCAATATCCCTCGAATAGAAAAAGGCTTGCGGTGATAACGGTTGAGTATCGAGTTCTCAGCAACTGAATAGACGGCGACAACCCCATGCTTTTCACGGTCTTCTGGGATGTGCGCCACTCCTTTCTTGGTTATTTGTCTCGGCGAACTGCTTGTTAATTCTTCGCCGTCAATTTCCATAACCCCAAAGGCGGGGTGGCGCAGCCCTGTGATTGCTTCAACCAACTCTCGTTGACCATTACCTTCCACACCGGCGACGCCCAATATCTCCCCGGCTCGAACTTCGAAGTTCAACCCGTCAAGCGCAACCTGGCCTCGGTCATCGTTTACCTCTAGCTCACTGACCTTGAGAACCACGTCACCTGGGTCTGCGGCGGATTTTTCTACTTGAAGCACGACGCTGCGCCCGACCATCATTTCCGCTAAGCCGCCCTCGCTAGTCTGTGACGGGGTTGTTTCGCCAACCACTTGACCGTTACGCAAGACGACGATGTCGTCAGCAATTGCAAGAACCTCGCGCAATTTATGGGTAATGAAGACGATGCCAAGACCGGTTTCGGTTAGCTCCCTCAATACACCTAACAGATGGTCTGCTTCTTGGGGAGTCAAAACACCAGTCGGCTCATCCATGATTAAGACATCAGCGTTGCGATACAGCGCTTTGAGTATCTCGACGCGTTGTTGCATGCCAACGGGTAAATCTTCAACTAGTGCGTCCGGGTCAATTTCCAGTCCATACCGTTCGGAAAGTTCGACGACTCTGTTGCGTGCTTCATCGAGGTCGACCAAACCACGTTTTGTCGGTTCATCTCCCAACACAATGTTCTCCACGACACGCATGGGTGGCACTAACTGGAAATGTTGATGCACCATTCCAATGCCCCGGGAGATGGCGTCATCCGGACCATGAAGATCTACCGTTTCATCTTTGATGACCACCTGGCCACTGTCAGGCCGGTACATCCCAAAGAGAACATTCACGAGCGTACTTTTACCGGCACCATTCTCGCCTAGGAGCGCGAGAATTCGTCCGGGTCGAAGGCGTATAGAAACGTCATCATTGGCCAAAACACCTGGAAATTTTTTCGTAACATTCTGCGCAGCGAGAAGAATTTCCGACATGCTCAACCTTTTTCGTAGTTCTGTCCGAGCGCTGCTGGGTCACGCATGGAACCAACAAGTCCACTGAGAGCTACGACGACGATTGTCACAACAAACGGAAGCATGCCAACAAATTGCGGGGGGATGTCGAAGGTGTTGTTTAGCTGAAATTGATTCTGAAGAGCAGTTGTGAACCCGAAAAACAACGCGGCAGCGTAGGCCCCAAACGGAGTACGTCTCCCGAAGATCATTACGGCTAAAGCCAAGAAACCCCGACCCCCAGACATTGCTCGGCTGAACGTGCCGACGGCTTCGAGAGCTAAATAGGAACCTCCGAGGCCGGCTAGCCCTCCGGCAAGAGTGACGTTCAGATATCGCAATTTCAAAACGTCGATTCCTACTGTGTCCGCGGCACCGGGGTGCTCTCCTATAGCTCGGGTTCGCATCCCCCAGACCGACCGGAATAGGGCGATATGAACTACAACGAGGAGTGCCATCGTTAAGTATGTAAGAGGTGGTCGGCTAAAGAACACAGTCCCTACCAGTGGGATATCAGCAAGGGGACCGAGATCAATGTTGGTGTATTTGCCCATCCCTAAGGAACGACTTCGGTCATAGAAAAATGAAGTCAGACCCAACGCGGCGATGTTTAAGACAGTGCCAGCAATGATTTGGTCGACCTTGAGGCCTACCGCCATCGCGGCAAGCAACCAGCCCATCATGAGGCCCATCCCAATACCAGCGATGGTCCCCATAAACAAAGAGCCCGTCATGGATGCAATCGTGAACGCAGCGAAGGCGGAGAGGAGAAACTGTCCCTCGATTCCAATATTTACGACTCCCGAACGCTCACCAATCATTCCGCACATAGCGCCAAGGGCCAGAAGCGTCGCGGCGCGCACAGTTCCAGCGAGCACGGCCGTGGTTTGTGGGCCATTGGCTGAGTAAAAGATCCAAATGAGGACGAGCATGACAGCGAGACCCGCGTAGAGCAGTTGTCTTTGTTGAGGTTTCATGACTTCCCCCATCCAGCTCCAAGTTGGAGTTGTTCTGACGTGTCATGACGCATACGTAGCAACCACTTAATGATGATCGGTGCTGCGACAAAGAACAGGATCAGGGCTTGAATGACATCAATGAGCTCTGGGGCGACACCGGCTTTGAATTGCATCCGAGATGCGCCTGCTTCCATTAGGCCAACCAACAGCGCTGCAGGTATGACACCGAGGGGGTTAGCGCGAGCTAAAAGAGCAATCGTGATTCCTTCGAATCCAAGACCCACATTCACGCCGGCTTCGAAACGGCCGTCAACCCCGAGACTTTCGACTGCACCGCCGAGTGCTGCAAGCATCCCGGCTACAGCCATCGTGGAGCTCATTATCCAACCAACTTTGATGCCGGAATACTGGGCCGCATTTCTGTTGTGCCCGACACTTCGAACTTCGAACCCGTAGGTAGTTCTTTCAAGCACCATCCAGCATGTTGCTGCAGCTGCCACCGCCAATAAGAACCCGACCGGTACGGCGCCCAGCGTTGGGATAGTCGCTGAGTCCTCAACAAGAGGGGTTCGGGCCACAATGTTGTTACCAGAATTGTCTTTCCAGGGGTTCGCAGATAACCAGTCCGTGAGATTTCCTGCCACAAAGTTCAACATGATGGTGACGATTACTTCGTGGGCACCGGTTGTCGCTTTCAGCGTTCCTGCCAGACCTCCCCATATTGCGCCGGCGATTGCACCTGCCAGAAGTGCGAGCGGCAGATGAACCACCATCGGAAGTCCGTCAATACCGAAACCGACTCCCGCCGCGAAAACCGCGCCGATTAGCAGTTGGCCTTGCCCACCAATATTAAACATTCCGGCTTTAAACGCGAATGCTACGGCCAAGCCCCCAAAAATCAGCGGTGTGGCTTTTTGTAGGGTGCGCAAAACGGCGTCAGCATCGCCTAGCCCTCCTACCACCAACGCTGTGTATGCGGTTGAAGGGGAAGCGTTCTGGGAAAGGATCAGAACTGCCCCAATTAATAGCCCAAGGACCACCGCTACAAGCGGGACGGCGATGGTTCGAAGTATGGAACGGCTCATGACGCGACTCGGGGGCACCACTCAATTTGAGTGGTGCCCCCATTCAAGCCGATATTTCTCTTAAGGCATGGGATTTATGGAACCGTCGTCCAATCCTGCCATGACCTCCGCAAGCATGTCTCGCATCTCACTAGTGACCATGCTGTCAAAATCATGGTGGGGGGCAAGCCCTACTTCACCGAAGTAGTTGCCACCTTCCATGGTCCCGGCGTTGGCCTGAGCGATCAGTTCAGCCACGCCAACATCGATGAGCTTCATCGCGCTGGTCACCAGGCAAGGATGCGCCTCGGGCACGGTGAACCACTGATCCGAGTCCACGCCTACACAGAGGGCCCCAGCTTCACCGGCCACCTCGATCAAGGCTCCGTTACCGGTTGCACCACCTGCACCGAAGATAATGTCAGCACCCTGGTCGAGAGCCTGACGGGCGGTTGTTGCTCCCCATTCCGGGTCACCGAAGGCAACATCCAAACCGCCGGGGTGATAGGTGGAGATGGTTTCTACATTCGGGTTGGTGTAGCGAGCTCCGTTCTCCCAGCCTTCCTTAAAGAAGACAACAGGTGGAACTAAGTCAGTACCAAGGACCGCGCCAACAATGTTTGTTTCAGTCAACATACCGGCCAACGCTCCAGCCATGAAGCCAGCCTTGGCCTCGGGGAACATCAAGCCTGCAAGGTTTGGAAGCGCGTCATTCTGCCATTGGTCAACACCAATGAACATGACGTCTGGATTAGCTTGAGCAGCCTCAATAGTTGCTTCACCCAAACCGAAACCGACGGTCACAATGATTTTCGCTCCATCATCCACAAAAAGC
>MDSV01195475.1_pt1 | contig 15877 bp, 7 predicted proteins | sample 810851 | NCBI WGS metagenome assembly MDSV01 (sample SAMN05326640, study PRJNA326480) | marine metagenome | isolation source: seawater | place: Atlantic Ocean: North East | collected 2012
CGGCGCGCTCGCGCTCGTCGTCGAGCCGCCCGCGCCGCCCGCGCCCGTCGCCGTGCCCGTGTTCGCGGAGGCGCCCGCGCCGCCGAAGCCCGGGCCCGACGCCGCGGCGCGCGGCGCGGACGAGATCACCGTGCTGCGCCGCGCGGTGCCCGGTCGCAAGGCGTCGCACTTCGAGGTGGCCGCGACCGCGGACGCCGACGGAGCGCGCGCCGCGCTCCGCGTCGCCGCCGCCGCGGATGCCGACGGGACCCGCGGGCGCCTCGCGTTCGCCGTGACGCTCCCGAGGCGCCTCGATCCGCGCTCCCTCAAGGCGTTCGTCGCGGACGGCGTCCTGACCGTCACTGCGGCCGCGCCCGCGCCCGCGGAGACCAGGGCCGTCGAGGTGCGCGCGGATGCGCCCGCGGCGCTCCCGCGCCGCCTCGAAGAGACGGCGCGAGGCGCGGCGGAGGACGAGCGCGCCGCCGCCGACGACGCGGCGATCGAAGCGATCGGCGCGGGGACGCCGAACGCCGCCGAGAACGCCGCCGAGAACGCCGCCGACGAGGACCGTGACGCCTGATGACGCGACGACCGCACCGCGCGTGGTGCGTCGACGACACTGTACATACGAGCGCGTCGGCGAGTTCCGGTTCCGACGAAGAGAGACCTGTATAACTATAAACGCGACGTTTTATACATAGGTACTCCTTTTGATACATGTAGTAGCAACGTACGATCTATCATTTGTCCTGCGTCAACCCCGCGTCACAACCTCCGCGCGACACCGCGCGACGCTCTTCTCACGGCATCAGCCCGCAGTCGGCGATGACGACCGGCACGGTGGGCTCCTCCGTGACCCCCCCCGGTTTCACCGCGACCGCCTCGATCTTGTCTAGCACCCCGAACCCGTCCACCACCCGACCGAACACCACGTGCTTCCCGTCCAAAGACTTGCACGGCGCGAAGGTGACGAAGAACTGCGATCCGTTGGAGTTCTTCCCCGTGTTCCCCATGGACAGCACCCCGCGCGCGTCGTGCTTCAGCCTCAGCCCGTCTTTCTCGTCCTTGAACTTCTTGCCCCAGACGGACTCCCCCCCCGAGCCGTTCTGCATCGCGAAGTCGCCGCCCTGCGCCATGAATCCCGCCACGACGCGGTGAAACCGCACGCCTCGGTACGAGTACGCCACCCCGCAGTTCTTGCTGACGCCCCGGTCGCCCACGCACAGCGCCTTGAAGTTCTCCACCGCCATCGGCGCCTTGTCGTCGAACAGCTCGATGACCAGCCGCTCCTCCTCCGCGGGCTCAACCTCGATCGGGCCCTTGTCGGACCAGTCGAAGTCGTCCGCGTACAGCTCCAACACGCGCTGCTTCTCTCCGCCGCCCAGCTCGGCGATCTCCTTGCTGCTGAAACCGTACCGCAGGTCCGTCGCCTCCACGAACGCCGCCGCGCGCGCGTGCTTCTCGCGGTGAGAGTCGAGATCGATGTCCAGGAACACGCGGGAGTTCGGCATCGCAGCCGTCAGGCGCCTCGCTGTGCCGCGCGCGCGACGCAATCCGATGTCGTTCAAGTCGAGAACGCGCTGCGTCAACTCTCGAGCGCGACCCGACCGACTGAACACTCGGGGAACCGGCGACGGGGAGCTGCGAATGTGGGCGAACGCGAAAACAAAAAACACGCGAGACCTTCTGTCTGTCTGCTGAACGAAAAACACGCGTTGACGCGGCGCGAGACGCTCGTCGGTGGGAACGCCCAGATACGTAATGGAAAGAACTTCGGCCGATTACAAGCGCCTCCTCCTTTCGTGTACGCCCACGGTATCTCACGCGCGCGCGCCACCCCCCCCTCGCGCCGGAGGCGAGGGCGCGCGCGCGCAACCTAAACTAGACCCGAACCACACATCGCGACGATGCTTACGCGTCGTCAACAACCTTGGTGCCCAGACCGGAGAACCCTTCGGGGGTGTCGGCGACGGTCACGTAGGAGTACAGGTCCTCCTCCGCGTCCTCGTCGTCGTTGCGGCGGCGGGAGATCTGCACGCGGATGCGGCGGGGAACCTGTTGCGCGTGGCGGAAAAGAAAGCGAGACGGTCAGCGTCCGCGCGCTGCGAATGAAAACCCTAGCCCCAGCGAGAAACGCGACGCGGTAGTGTGCCGGGAAGAGACACGCGCGGGGGGGAGACGCACGTTACGGATGCCCTTGGACCAGATAGCCTTGTTGAGCTTCACGTCAACGCGCACGTCCGAGGTCTTCATGGTCTTCTGGGCGAACTTCTTCACCTGTGTATGCGAGAGCGCGGGGGGTGGGGTCAGCGGTGTTTTCTCGCACGCGGCGATGGATGGAAAAAATCGCGACTATGGGTGCGTCGGAAAACCGAACCGCAGCGCCGGTCGGAAGGGCGCGTGCGCCGGGATGACGCCGGCGCTCGGTCCGCACGGGACGCCTCATGATCGCGTGCATCGCTTCGGCGTCGCATGGCGGTCGCACGCCCGCAGACGCCCGCGAACGCACGCGCCGTAGCCCTAGAAAATCGCGCGTGCTCGGTTGCCGGGAAGGTACGCACCGCAGCCACCGCACGGGGAGCCCTCTTCTTGAAGGTGATCCCATGAACCGCCTTGGCGAGGTTGATGGTGTATTCACGCGTGACGACATCCTGCGTCTTAGGCATGGCTGCCGAGTTGTTCTAGAACAGCTCTGCGCGTCGCAAAGAGGGAGAAGCCGGCACGCGGACCTCGGGTTTCTTCGGTGAAATCGCGCAACTAAAACGAAGTGAGCGCGGAACGAGAAACTGCGAGCCGGTCGGTCGGTCCAAAGTTTCGGTTTTTTCGATCGATTCCCGCGTCGATGAATATTCTCTCCGCTGTTCTGCAGTCTGCCAAAAACGAATCAAGCGAACGCGTTCGAAAGGACTGATGTGAGGGGATCGAAACCGAGAAGCCGACAGCCAACCGCGAAAGCGAACAACGCGCGTTCGTTTCGGGTTGGGTTTGTTCCAACCTGTGCGGCCGTCGCGCGTCGCTCGGGCACAACGCCGCGCGCGCGAGGCATCGCCTTCGCACGTCGCGCGCGTCCCTGGAGTCTTCTACGCGCGGGGTGTACCCGCGCGACGGAACCGGAAGCCGCACGCGGCGGTGGGGTCGGACTGACTCGCGCCCCGCGAAGGCGTCCGTTTTATCCGCGCCGAGTCAGATCTCGTGACGGGTATCCTCGCGCGTCCGCGGTCTCGCGCGGCGCGTTCGAAGAGGAGGAAAAACATGGCGCTCAAGAGCACCGCGCTGTGTGTCCTCGCGCTCCTGTCGTGCGTCCTGCGCGCGGGCGTGGCGCAGGGCTCGAGGCACGCGGACGTCCCCGGGGCCCCCGCGCACCTGGACCGCGCGGATCTGCGTTTCGCGTTCGGCAGTTGCAGCCGCCACGACAAGCCGCAGAGCGTGTGGGGCGCAGTGCGCTCCGTCGCGCCGGACGCGTTCGTGTGGCTCGGGGACGTCATCTACGCGGACGGCAAGGTGAACGGCACGCGCGCGTACGTCGGCAACGACGCGCACAGAGCCGCGTTCGAGACGCAACTCGCGCACCCCGAGTACGCCGCGCTCGCGCGCGAGACGAAGATCGTCGGCACGTGGGACGACCACGATTTCGGGTTCAACAACGCGGGCGCGGAGTGGGAGGAGAAGCCCTTCGCGAAGCAGGTGTTCCTTGACTTCCTCGGCGAGCCCGCGGACTCGCCGAGGCGGCGACGCGCGGGAGTGTACGCGCACCACACGTTCCGAAACCTGGGGCGGGACAAAAACCGAAGCGCGCGGCTGGTGCTGCTCGACACGCGGTTCCACCAGCGCGCGGAGAAGGGCGAGCTGCTGGGCGAGGACCAGTGGCGGTGGCTGGAGAGGGCGCTGTCGCTGGCGTCGCCGCGTCGCGGCGGAGGAGGCGACGACGACGACGGCGGCGCCGAGACGCTCGCGAACGAAGACGCCGCTTTCGTCGCTCGCGAACCGGCGATCGAGAGCGAAGCCGACGACGGCGACGTGGACGTCGTGATCGTGGGCTCGTCCATCCAGGTGCACGCCGAGACGCAGAAGCTGGTGGACGGCCTGTTCCACGGGGTCGAGAGCTGGAACGAGTTCCCGGCGGAGAAGAAACGGCTGATGGACCTCGTCGAGCGCTCGCGCGCGCGCGTCGTGTTCCTTTCGGGAGACGTGCATCACGCCGAGATCATCACCAGCCCGGCGCGGTGCGCGTTGCCGTACGAGCTGGTCGAGATCACCAGCAGCGGGATGACGCACGGCATCCTGGACGAGGTCCCACGGAAATACGGCCTGAGGGCGCTCGTGCGTTTGCTCATTCCGCCGTTCCTCCCTCGGTGGCTCTGGCCCGACGTCGGCGGTCTGCAGCGCGCGCGCTTCATCCAGCGCAACTGGGGGGAGGTGGCGATCGAGTTTGGCGACGACGACGCGGGGGAGGCGCCGGAGGCCGCCGGCGCCGCGTCGCCGTCGCGCGCGTCGCCGTCGCCGGCGGCTCCGGGCGCCGAGGGACGCGCGAAAGGAACCGTCACCGGTTCCATCATTCTTAACGTCCGGGGCGACGACGGGCGCGTGAAGATCTCCAAACGCGTGCCGCTGTCCGCGCTGGAGGGTACGTGGGCGGAGGTGGACGCCGCCGCGGCTCGCGGCGAGCTGGAGCACGGCGCCGCCGAGGGGAGATTGCGCGACGCGTGCCGCACGGAGAAGGACTTGACGCGGCTCGAGCTTCTGCGCCTGCCGGCGCTCGCGGCGGCGTGCCTGGTTGGTCAGCCCGTGGTTTTGGCGCTCTTCGTCTGGCAGCTCGTGAAGAGCACGAGCCGCACGCTGAGAAAGCAGGACAAGGCTTCGAAGAGGAAGGAGGCGTGATTTTAATGTACCTTATTCTTTTGTCTCGTCGATCGCGCCGCGTTCGCCGCCACCGTCGCTCCCGTGGACTCACTCGAAGTTGACCTTGCCGATGCCGAGCGCAGCCTGGATCTCGGTCACGTCGGGGAGCTGATCGGGCATGCCGGCCCAGGTGTAGGTCACCTTCTGGTCCTCGTCAAGCACGACGCAGCCGCGCTTGGAGGACACGTAGCCCGCCATGTTCGTGGACACGTCGAGGTCATCGAGGAACTTGCCAAAGTCGATGGTGCCGACGTACGCCTCCTGCGTCTTGCAAGAGACGTCGGACAGGCACTTGATGCCCGCGGCCTCGGACCAGGGACCCATCACGAAGGGCGTGTCGCGCGTGATGCCAAGCACGGAGATGCCGTCCTCCTTGTCGATGGACTGCAGGGACGCCAGCTGGCACTGGCACCCGCCGTCGGCGTCGCCGGAGTACGCCGCGGGGAAAAACGCGAGCACGACCTTCTGGCCCTTCAAGGAAGACAGGGAGGTGGTCTCGAACCCGGCACCCATCAGGGTGAAGTCGGGGGCGGTGTCACCCACCTTGACCGCGGCCTGTGGAATTTTGTTCGAGTCGTGGGTCGCGCGCGGAGGGAGAAACACGGCGGCGGCGGGAACCGAAACACTTTCAGCGCGGAAAAAGCGGAAAAGGTTTCGATCGCGCGCGACGCGCGCACACGTGTCGTCGGTTCCCTAGAAAGGGGGCCTTCCAAGCCGATCCGAGGCGGATCGAAACGCGACGAGGGGCAGACGGGGGACGCACCTTGGTGGCGACGGCGGCGCGGCGGGTGGTCTACGTGGAGAGACGTGGGGATAGAGCGGAGAGGTCAGGGATTAGCGTCTAGGACGCGCGCGGGGACGACGACGCGTCGAACGCGATCGCCCTTCGTTTGTTACTTTAACGTTTCGTGACGGACCGTCCGAGCGGAAGGATCGCGGGGGAAAGGGAGACGACGGGTCGACGCTGAGCCCCACGACGTACCTTCGCGGCGCGGGACTTGGAGAGACCCGCGGTGCGCGCGACGCTGAAGGTGGAGGAGAGGGTGAAGGCAGACATGATGGTGTCGGGGCGACTGGATGTGTGACGTATCGGGACATTCGAGGAAGCTTATCGATAAGTTCAGACTCTCCGGAAGTCTCGGGAGCTGTCAGCGTTATCAAGTCCAACTCCGCGATGAGTGACCACGTTGACGATAACGCCGCGCGCAACTCAGCGTCAACGCGAGCAAATAGGTACCCGCGCGTCACCGCGCGTCCGCATGTTCTGCTCGAGCGTCTCCTTCGCCCCCGTGGTCTCGGCCTTTGCCTCGCCGCGCCTGGGGAGTCGCGCGTCGCGCTTGGCTGCGCACCGCTGCAGCGCCGTCGCGATGGCGGGTGCCTCCTCCTCCGCCAGCTTCGTGGGGATGTGGCGCCGCGAGGGCGAGGAGAGCGTGGGGTCGGTTGAGTACCTACAGGCGCACGGTTTGACCCCTGAGAAGGCGGCGGCGCGCGCGGTGGCACCGTACCAGCAGGAGTGGCGAGAGACCGGCGAGGAGGATGGGGAGTTTCTGGTCCTGACCGATCCCGGAACGGGGCGGGGCGTGCGGTCGCTCGTGTACCCGCTCGGCGAGTGGGAGGAGCCCTTCGAGGGGAACAGCGAGCTGTTCGGCCAGGACGCCGGGTACGTGTTCCGTAACACTACCTGGGAGGACGTCGGCGACGCGGGGTACGTGCACCTCACGGAGAGCGTCACGCCGCTCGGGTGGGAAACCACGCAGCGGCGCCTGGAGGGCGACGAGACTATGATTGTCGAGCGGACGTACGCGCCCAAGCTCGCGGACGGGTCCGCGGGGGAGAAAATCGCGTCCAAGGAGGTGTTCAAGCGCGTGCCCGTGTTCAAGCCCTTCGAGGCGTGACGCTACCATCACGCGACCGCCGCCGACGCGACGTGTTCGATGCGTGTACCCGTATGTGTATTTAGTCATGCGTGTATCTATTCTCGAGCGCGCGATGCGCCGTGCGCGATGCGCCGTCGCGAGACGTTCGCGTCGTCGCGAGAAAACCGAATATCCCCCCAGACAAACCGTCGCGTCGTCGCGTCAACTCGGCATCGCCAACGCGCCCAAGTCCTGCGTCAATCCCGAAGACGCGCCACCGTCTCGTGCCGCGCTCGTATCCGCCGCCTCCCCGGAGCTGGACGCGGCGTGTCCTTCTCCGCCGGTTTCTTTCTTCTTGGCGTGTTTCCGGAGCAGAGGCGAGACGCTCACCTCCGACGCGCCCGCGGCGATTTGACGGAACACCTCCTGCGTCACGGCGCCGACGTCGACGTCGGCGCCGTGCTTCTGGATCTGCTCCAGCAGGTTGGTCAGCTGGCTCGCGCTGAGCCCGCTGGCTGGCGCGGGCGACGCCGGCTCCGCGCCCGCGCCGCTTCTCCCGGGCGTCGCCGCCACCTCCGCCGCCGCCGGCCGCAGGAAGGGGTGCTTCAGGATGCCGTCGATGGTGATCCGCCGGTGCGGGTGCCTGGCGAGGCAGGCGCGCACGAGGTCGACGAGGTGCGGGTTGGCGACGGGCGGCATCGGGATTTCGTGCTTCGGGTCGGTGATGGCGTGCAGCTTGGGGATCATGCCGTTGATGCGTGCGAACGGAGTCTGCCCGTACACCATCTGGTACAGGATGCACCCGAGCGACCAGATGTCCGACGCGCGGCCGACTTTCAGGGGGCCGCCCAGCGCGCTCGGCTGGCCGTTGAGAATCGCCTCGGGCGACATGTAGTTGACGGTGCCAACCTGGTGGTCGCGCACGATGTTGGTCGTGTCCGACTTGCTCGTGTCCTGCTTGGCGATGCCGAAGTCGATGAGCTTCAGCGCGCCCTCCACGAACAGGAAGTTGGCGGGCTTCAGGTCGCTGTGCACGATCTTCTGCTCGTGGATCGTCCCCACCGCCTCCACCATCTGCTCAAAGTACAGGCGCAGGAAGTTGTCGTCGATCATCCCAGACGAGCCTCCCCCGGACGACCCGCCACCCGACGCCGCGGAGGCGAGACTCTTCGAGCGCGCCTTGGCCTGCTTCTCGCGCTTCGACAGGAGCCTCGCGAGGTCGATCTCGCCGTACTCGAGCACGACGTAGATGAGCCCCTCGTTCTTGCACACCTCCGCGTCCACGAGCTGGATGATGTTGTCTCGCCCGCGCAGGCCCTGGAGCAGACGAATCTCGTCCATGAACCCCGCCACCGTTTCCTTCTCGCGTCCGGCGAGCTTGATGCGCTTCAGCGCGTACGTCTTGCGCTTCGGACACAGCACCTTGTACACCTTGCACGTCCCGCCCTGCCCGACGCACTCCAGCTTCAGGTACTTCACCCCGCGCACGATCACCATCTCGGAGTTCTCGCGGATCTTGGGCCGTTTCTTTTTCTCCTCAGCCTTCTTCGCCGCCGCATCCTCCGCGGCGCTCGCCGCGGCGCTCGCCGCGTGCGCCGCCGCGTGCGCCGCCGCGCGCGCCGCCGCCGTGGACGAAGCTGGCGCGGTGGCGTGCTGCCTACCCGCGGCCCCCGTCGCCGCGGGCGCGGACTGCTGCCTGGAGAACGCGGCCGGCGCGGGCACCGCCACCGTCGCGTCCTCCTCTGCGGGCGTCGCCGCGCGCCGCTCGGCGGAAATCGCGCCCGGACCTCGCGGCGGCTCGGCGCGCGCCGCCTCGCGCGGCGCGGCGCGAGGCGGCGCGCAAATCTCCATGGTCACGTCTTCCGCCGCGGAGGCCTGCGCGGGCGGCGCGCCCCCCCGGCTCCGCGGCGGCGCGCCCGCGTCGTTCGCGGGTCGAGACGCGGAGCTGGGCACGGGGACGGTCGCGTCGTCCGCGGCGGCGCCGGCGAACGGCGTCGTCGTCGCCGCGCGCGCGCCTTCGCCGGCGCCGGCGCGCAGACGCGGCGTCGGCGCGGCGCGCGCGGAGACGCCCGACGAAGAGACGCCGATGATCGTTCTTTCGCTTTTTCGCGCGTCGTTCGCGTGCCCGCCCGCGTGCGCTTCGCCACCGAACACCCCGCCCTCGATGGCCGCCTTCATGTCGTGCAGGACCCCGAGCCCCTCCGCCACCTCGCCGCTCTCGATGCCCTTGGCGAGAATCTTGAGCGCCTTCTCGGGCCCTTTGTACTGGTGCCCGAACGCCGCCCACTCGGACCAGAACATGGCGTGCTTCTGCCAGAACCCCTCCGACTTGAGGTACTTGAACGTGTCCCGCGCGTCGTCCATGTTGCTCGCCATCTGCTGCCTGGCGAGGCCCAAGTACAGACGCAGGTAGTACCCCTGCGTGTCGTGCGGCGCCGCGCGCGAAACCTGAGGCAGCGCGCGCGTGGCGTGCTCAAACAGGCGGAACAGCGAGACGCCGTTGCGGCCGGCGACGGCGGCGCCGTCGCCGCCCGAAGCCGTGGTGGTTTCGTCCCCGAGCGCGGCTTCCTCCGCCTCCAGGAACGCGCACCACGTGCTGGCGCAGGGGTTCTCGCGCAACGCCGCCACCAGACGCTCGCGCTCGCCGCGCACGTGCGGAGGCGTCACGCCCGCCGCCCGAAGGTACTCGGCGAGCGTCGCATCGGCGGCGACGCGCTCGCCGGGCGTCTCGTGACGCGCGGGGAGCGTTTTCGGCGTTCTGTGCGGCGGGGCGCTCGGGTTACTCGCGGAAGCCAAGCCGGGGGTTCTCGCATGGTGTGCCGAGGGGACGCCCGGCGTCCTCCGCGCGGAAACGGACGGCGGCGCGGGTGTCGATCGCGTCGCGCCGCGCGTCGATCCGGGCGCGGCGGGCGTGTGCGGCTGCGCGGAGCGCGCGCGCAAGCCGGGCGTGCCTCCCACCCCGGGCGCGAACGTGACGTGCGGCGCGCCCGCGGAATCCATCACGTCGCACGCCGCGGTGGGGCGACGCGCGGGCGTGGACAGGTTCTTCACGCGTTCCTTCATGCGCTCGACTCTCTGTTCGCGTTCGGACGCGACGGACGGAGACGGAAGAGACACAGTCGCGACATTTCGCGTTTCGGCGTGTTCGGTTCCACGCGCGATCGGAGGCGCCGAGGGGAGCCGAGGCGTGAGGAGGGGACGGGAAGGGTCAGCGGAGCCGCTCGGAGCGGATTCCTCGATCCGTGTCGCGCTCGGCGGTATCGCGACGAGGCTCGCCGCGGTCGCTCGTCTCCGGGTGTGCGGTCTCGAGCGCGGTCTCGGCGGTCTCGGAAACGCCGATGCCGCAGGGGTCATGGGTCGAGCGAGGCGCGGTCTGCGGCGAGCTTGGCGTCGCGAAATCGGCGCGGAAACGCGCGTGAACGACGTATCAGGGCGGCGACGCACCTCCGCCACGCTCTCGGCGTTGGTTTTCGCGCCCGGCGTGGTCCCGTACGCCATGGGTCCGGGAGTCACGCCCGCGGCGTTCTCCTTGTTGTTCCCCCAAATCGAACCGTGATGCGGAGTCACCGCCCCCGGGCCCGCGTGCGGGCTGGGCGGAACCATCCTCGGCGTGCGCGCGGACGCCAGACGCGAGGTATCACCGGTCGCGCAAGGTGTAGCGTCACGAGGTTCGCGGCGGCAGCGACGAGGCGCCGTGCGGAGTGCCTGTGCGGACGCGACCGCGGCGCGGGCGACCGCGCGGTCGCCGAGACGGGGGTACGTAAACGGCCCGAAACGGGTGAAATCTTTCGATGGCATTTTTCCAGGGTTCGTGACTCAAGAATCGACGACTGGCGGTTCGCGAGCGAAACGCACTCGGGATCTTTCGGGCGGAGCGGGGAGCGCGACAACCTCGATCGAGTCGAGCGATGTCGCGCTCGGCGCGGCTTGCTCGCGTCGGCGCCGGAAAAGGTGGCCATTCCTGCCGGGCGCGCGGGGTCACACGTCGCGTCGGCTCCGCCTGATGCTCGCGCGGCGTGTCTCCGCGCCGGCGCTCGCGCGCGTCGCGCTCGCGCTCGCCGCGCTCGCGGGCGCCGCCCGCGCGGACGCGGCGCTCCCCCCGTCGGCGTGGAGGTATCGCTCCAACGCCGATCTGGCGTCCGCGCTCGACGCGCTGCACGCGGGCCCGTGCGCGGGCGTGTCCTCGGTGACCAGCATCGGCACGAGCGTGCAGGGCGAGGAGCTGCGCGTGCTGGAGGTGTCCACGGACCCGGGCAGAACGCAGGCCAAGCCCTCGTTCGCCTTCCTGGGGAACATGCACGGGGACGAGCCGGTGGGACGGGAGCTCATCCTGCGCCTCGCCGAGCTCGTGTGCCTGGCAGGCGCGCCCGGCGCGCGCGCCGACGGCGGCGTCGGTGTCGCGCCGGCGACCATCACAGTCGCCGAGCCCGGGGACGAGCGTTTCTTCGAGACGGCGCGACACCTCGCCCTACGCGCGCGTCTGTTCTTCGCGCCGACGCTCAACCCCGACGGCTTCGCGGCGCGCGCGCGCGGCAACGCGCGCGGCGTTGACTTGAACCGCGACTGGCCAGATCAGTACGGATCAGTCTCCGACGACGGTTCGGCGACGTCGACGACGAATACGCGCATGCCCGCGGACGCGCTCGAGACGCGCCAGCCGGAGACCGCGGCGGCGCTGTCGTGGAGCCGCACCGTGAACCTCACGGGTGCGCTGTCGTTCCACGAGGGCGCCGTCGTCGCCAACTACCCGTGGGACGCCAAGCGCGGCTCGCGGCGCGCCGAGTACGCGCGGTGCCCGGACGACGCGGCGTTCCGGCGGCTCGCGCGCGCGTACGCGGACGCGCACCCCACGATGCACCTGAGCAAGGAGTTCGAGGGCGGCATCACCAACGGCGCGAAGTGGTACCCGCTCTGGGGGGGCATGCAGGACTGGCACTACGTCGTGACGGGCACGTTGGACGTCACGATCGAGGTGAACGACGAGAAGTTTCCCCGGGCGACGGAGCTGGGGAGGCTGTGGCGCGAGCACAGAGGCGGGATCTTCGCCGCGGCGACGACGGCGACGCGCGGCGCGTTGCGAGGGTTCGTGCGCGACGCGAGCACGCGAGAGCCCATCGCGAACGCCGCGTTGACCGTCGAAGGCGTCGAGTTCCCGTTCGCGCCCAACGCGCTGGGGTTCTTCGCGCGGCCGGTGGCTTCGGGCGACGTGGAGAGAAAAAACGACGCGACGCGCGAAAAAAACGCGGAGAAACCGTTCGCGGCGTCCCTCGCGGTGACGGCGCCGGGGTACGTCGCCGCGGCGCAAACCGCCACGGTGGACCCGGTGGACGGCGCGGACCTGGTCTTCGAGATGGTGCGTGTCGAGGGAGGCGCACGCGGCGGCGCCGGGGGGGGCGGAAGCCCGTCATCGCCGAACCGGGAAACGCGGGGAGGGTCCGCGTCGGTCGTAGACGCCGCGAGGTTCGGGGGACGAGACTTCGTCGACGTCGCGCCGCGGCGGAGGATCGAACCGGCGACTCCTGTCTCGCCGGGCCGTCCCCACCCCGAGGCGGTGTGGGGCGGCGCCGCGTTCGTCATCCTGGCGGCCGCGGCGACGATACGCAAGCGGCGCGCGCGGACGGCGAGGGGGAGGGGGGTCTCTAGAGTAGAGGGCGTGTGACGGACGTTCGAGCCGTCGATTTCATCGGCTCGTCGATTTCACCGTTTCGAGTGAGCGTCGGCAAATTTTCCCCTGATCGCGATGTTCGGACTCCGAAACCGCAGAGAACCTGCGGTTCATCGCGAGCCTCGCGATTTCGGTTTGTAACAGTGAGAACAGGGTCGCACATGGGCTTTTAGTCAGAAATGTCGCGTCTTGGATGTGGGTCGAAACACCCGACCGTCTCAATCTTGATTTTGTTCTTGATCCTGCCGACCCGCCCCAGACCGGGCACAACGCCCGTCGGGAGCGCACGGTGGAGTTTCCGCCGACGCCGCTCCTCCGACCGGCGCATCGAGATCAGACGCGGGAGCAGCCGGTGACAACCGCGCCCGCGTCGTGTACCCGGACCGACGCGCGCTCGTCGTTGCCGAGCGAATCCACGCCGAACGCGAGCGAGTTCGATCGAGGGTGCCGGATCCGTCGCGCGACGTGAACGCGCGCGATGGTGCTCGGCGGCGTGCTGCGATCTGTGGCGGGATGGAAGGCTGATAAGTACCAGTTCGAGGTGCAGGTTCACAGCGCGTACAACCTTCTGCCCGGCACCAAGGCGCTGCAGGTGCAGTGGAAAAGAGGCACCAAGTCCACTGCCACGAAACCCGTCAAGGCCCAGCGCGGCGAGGCGCTGTGGGACGAGGAGCTGTCGCTGGTGTGCACGATGTTCGTCAACCCGAAGACATCGACGTACGAGCCCAAGCCCGCGGTGTTCGTGGTGAAGGAGATCCTGGACGCGCCGCTCAAGGAGCGCGTCTACGCCGAGGCGGTCGTGGACCTGCTGGAGTTCGCCATGCAGCCCGGCCGCGTGATCCGCCGGACGCTGCCGCTCGCGCAGGGCAAGAAGACGCTGCCGAGCCACATCATCTTCTCCGTGAAGGCGACGCCCCTGCGCGAGGGCATCGCGCTTTCGGAGGTGAGCTCCAACGTCTCCGTCGCGGACCTCGCCGAGGTGGAGGAGGCGGAGCGGGACCCGCCGGAAGAGTCAGTCTTCGAGCAGCACAGGCGCCAGGCGGCGCTCGCGCGGCGCGAGGAGGAGGCGACGACGCGCGAGTCGCGCGTCGTCACGACCACCACCACCACCACCGCGGTGGGTTTCGTCGACGAGGCCACGGGCGTGTTCCAGGAGACAGGCCGCACGCGCGAGCAGGTGGTGCAGGAGGCTCTGGAGAGCACGATGTCGGCTGAGCAGAGGGTCGCGTTTGAGGCTCTGGAGGAGAAGCGCGCGACGCGCGCGGCGCTCGAGCGCGGCGTCGTCGCGCTGCGGGATTCGCTCCTTCCGGACCCGAAAGACGCGCCCGCGTCTGCCGACGCGGAGACGTCTGACAACGCGGACCTGGTCACGCTCCCGCTGGCCAACACGGGCCGGCAGGCGGGCCGCTACGTTCCGCCCGTCCTGTACGACGACCGCGTCTACGCCAAAGCCGGGTTCGGCGTGGGTCTGAACGAGCGCCGCGATCCGCTCCTGGACGTCACGAGCGGGCGCGCGTTCGACGGGCACCTGGGCGCCTCGGCTTCCGAGCGCACGCGCCTGATCGTCGGCCGCGCGTGCAAGATCAACGTCAGGGCGGCGGACCACTTCGGAAACGCGCGGAGCATCGGCGGGGACGTCGTGGAGGGTGTCCTGACGGCGCCCAACGGCGAGCGCGAGGATTCGCTCGCCGTCGAGGTGACGGACCACGGCGACGGGACGTACGGGCTGGAGTTCAAGTGCGCGTCTCAGGGCGTGTGGGTCCTGCAGCTCAAGTTCAACGGGCGCCTGTCGAGCCAGAGGCACGAGCTGGTCGTGTCGTTCGGCCCGCTGGTCGCGTCCGACCTGGAGGTGAAGCCGATTGCGGGGCCGTTCCTGTGCGGCGGGTACGCCGACGTGGTCGTGGAGACGAAGCACCCCGAGCTCGGGCGCGTGATGTCCGGCGCGGAGGCCTTCTCCGTGCGCGTCGTCTCGCCCAGCGCCATGTCGCAGTCGGTGCCTCTGGAGCTCGAGCCGGGAGCCGCGAAGGCCATCGCTACGGTGTGCTGGCCCGAGGTTGGCGAGCACTCGGTGAGCGTCACGCTGGACGGCGCGCTGCTGCCCGGGTGCCCGATGGCGGTGCGCGTGCTCCCCGAGGACATCTGCCTCGCGGCGTGCCAGATCCAGGGCGCGGGAACGCACAGGGCGGTCGCGGGCGAGCGCGCCGCTTTCGTCGTCGAGGCGCACGACGCGCGAGGCAACCGCCTCACGAAGGGCGGCGCGCCGCTCGGCGTCGTCGTGCGCTCGCTGGCGGATTCGTCCGACGGCGCGACGACGCGCGGACAAATTCTGGATTACGGGAACGGCGCCTACGAGGCGTCCTACACCATGCGCGTCGCCGGGCCGTACGAGGTGGCGCTCGTGCTCGCGGGGGAGGAGCTCGTGATGAAGGGCGCGTGCGAGCCCGGGCCCGCCGTCGTTTCGGGGTGCGCGCTCCTGGGAGACGCCGTGCTCGACCTGGAGGTTGGCGCCAGAGGGCGGTTCGCCGTCGAGCGGCGCGACGCGTACGGCAACCGCGCGCCGTCGCGGCAGGGCCAGCTGGCGCTTCGGTGCGCGGTGGACGGCCCCGGCGGCGTCGTGGAGGCGCACGTGGTGGACGGCGCGGACGGGCGCTCCGAAATCGTCGCGAGCGCGGAGACCGCGGGCCGGTATTTCTTGACCGTCGTCGGCGGCGACGACGGCGAGCCCGTCCCGGGGTCGCCCTTCGAGCTGGTGGCGTACCCCGGCACGGCGGCGGCGGCGGCGAGCGTGACCACGGTGTACGGCGCGCAGCTCGCGTCGGCGGACTCGGACGTGCTCACGGCAGTGGCTGGCGACGAAATCACCGTCACGGTGGCGCCCAGGGACGCGTTCGGGAACCAGACGGTGTTCGGCCCGGGCGCGCGCGTCGCGGTGAGCGCCGCCGGCGGGCCGGGCGGCGTCGAGACGGCGTTCGAGGACCGCGGCGGGCCGAGGGCCGAGGCGACGACGCGCGGCGTCTTGACCAGCGCCGGGTCGTATTTGCTGTCCGCGAAGGTGGGCGACGAGCCCCTCGCCGGGTACCCGCGCATCCTGCAGATCGTGCCCGGCGCGACGGACCCCCGGCGGTGCGTGCTGTTCGGCGAGGCGACGCAAGGCGTGGACTGCGGCCGCGAGTGCTCGATGACCGTGCACGCCGCGGACCGCTTCGGGAACTTGCGCGCCACCGGCGGCGACGTCGTGGACCTGTCCATCCTCGCGCCGGACGGGCGCACGGTGGTGGCGGCGTCCGTGACGGACCACGCAGATGGCACGTACGGCGCCGCGTTCAGGCTGGACCACGCGGGCGCGTGGGGCTTGCAGCTCATCGTGAACGGCCGCGGCGGGCGCACGGACGTGAGCGAGATTGTCGCCAACTTCGGGCCGTGCAAGGCGCGGGACTGCGTGTTCACCGGCTTCGGCATGGACGGCCTGGAGGGGGTC
>MDSV01085421.1_pt1 | contig 15876 bp, 8 predicted proteins | sample 810851 | NCBI WGS metagenome assembly MDSV01 (sample SAMN05326640, study PRJNA326480) | marine metagenome | isolation source: seawater | place: Atlantic Ocean: North East | collected 2012
TGGCAATGAGTACAGCGGCGAGTGCCACTGTGAATTATGCCGATCCGCCTTTCAGGATTGGCTTAAAAAAAGGTATAAAACTCTGGATGCGCTCAACTCTGCTTGGTGGTCGAGCTTTTGGAATCATACGTTTACTAATTGGGGGCAAATTCAGACCACAGATGCAAGTATCGATGCGCTGCAACTCGATTGGCTGCGCTTTATCAATGATCAGCATTTGTCTTTTATGCTTAATGAGATGGTACCGCTGCGTGAACGCACTCCTGATGTGCCGTGCATGACGAATTTTATGGGCACGCATGAGGGCACTAATTATTGGCAGTGGGCGGAGCACGTAGATATTATTGCGAATGATCTGTATCCGATGCCGGCCGATTGCGCTGATTCTTGGCGATATTCTATACAATCAGATTTTATCCACAGCTTAATGCGCGGCATGAGTGGCGGTAAGCCATGGATGCTACTCGAGTGCTCGCCAAGTTCTGTAAACTGGGGTAAGATTAACAAATTAAAACGCCCGAATGCACACCGGCAAGAGGTACTTCAAGCCGTAGCGAATGGCGCTAACACCATTCATTACTTCCAGTGGCGTAAGGGTCGCGGTGGTTTCGAGAAATATCACGGTGCTGTGGTCGACCATGAGGGCAGTAACCAGTCACGAGTTTTTCAAGATTGTGCTGCCATTGGTCGTGAATTAAATCAATTAAGTGCAGTGTATGGTGCTGACTGTCCGCAGGCTGAGGTTGCGATGCTATATGACTGGGAGAGTCGATGGGCACTTAATGCTTCACAGGGACCAAAGGTACTTGCCGGTGGTGGCCCTTTTAAGGGTGATTTGTACACTAAGCTCTGCTTTGACCACTACGAAGCACTGACATGTTGCGGGATCAATGTAGATCAAGTGTCTACCAAGTCCGAATTTAGTGCGTACAAGGTACTTATTTTGCCTGCACTGTATTTAGTTACGCAAGAAATGGCGGATCGTATATACCAGTTTACGCAGGGCGGCGGTCAAGTAGTGGCGACGTGCTTGACCGGTTACGTCGATTTATCGAATTGTTGCTGGCTAGGAGGCTTCCCAGGAGCTGGTCTTGCAGAGCTTTTCGGTATTTGGAATGAAGAACTTGATAATTTGGATGATGAAGAGCGCGTAAAAGTAATGGGCCAGTTTAGCGGATTTGCACGTGATATAGCTGAGCGCATTCATTTACGTGGTGCCAAATCAATTGCACAGGCAGGGTCTGAGTTTTATGCAGGTCACCCACTCATAACTGAACACAAGTGCGAAGTAGGTCATGCCTTTTATTTAGCTGCTCGCTTTGAATCGGCAGTGCTCGTCGACTTTTATCAAAGCTTAGCAACACGCTTTGATCTAAGCTGTACTTTAGATGCTGATCTGCCTTTAGGTGTGGTCTTTCGCAGGCGAGAATCTGCTGACAAAAAATATGGATTTCTGTTTAACTATACTCAAGAAACTCACAGCATAGACCTTAAAGAGCATAGTTTCTTAGACTTTGCAGTTTCGTCTAATTGTACTGGAAAGCTAGAACTAAAGCCTTACGAGACACGAGTGCTACAAATTTAGTGCACCCAATTAAATCTCTTTTTTAACTGCTCAGTGAGTGCATGGACCACTTCTGGTTTTTCTTTGGCTTGGTTGACGCTTACTCCACTTATATCTGAAAAATTGTACAGTTCTACAAACCCACCTTTATGAACAATTAAGCGATATTCTTTAGTGCGTATGGTTATGCGATTGCGTTGGAAGGCTAGCGCGCTGTGTCCAAGGCATTCTGGGTCTTTTAATTGAGATTTTAAATTTGTTCCCTCTCTGTCTTTAGGGATTGGAATTTTCGCTAAGTCACAAATCGTGGGAAATATATCGACCGTTTCTACAACTGCTTTACTTGCTTCACCTGGGTTATCGATACTTGCGTAGCTAATAATAAGTGGAGAGCGTAACGACTCTTCAAACAGTGTGTGTTTGCCCCATACGCCGTACTCTCCTAAATGCCAACCGTGATCACCCCATAGAATAACGATAGTATTTTCGCGTAGACCAGATCGTACGATTTGATCGATTACCTTTCCTATTTGCGCGTCCACGTAACTGACACAGGCTGCATAATGACGACGTACCTTATCCGCAAAATCTGGATCAGAAATAGGGTTCCTTGACCAGCGGTTGTACTTCATGAATTCACCGGAGCTTTGCCAAGTGCTCGGGTGCTTTGGCTTATTTGGATGTGGTATAGCAGGCAGTTCACAGTCTTTATAATAATCGAGGTACTTTTTCGGAGCGCCAAATGGGAGGTGAGGACGAATGAAGCCGACTGCTAGAAAAAAGGGCTTTTCGCTAGCCTCTAGTGTTTTGATTTCTTCAATTGTAGATGCAGTAATTAGTCCGTCTGGGTAACTATGGTCCTTTCCATCAAAAGCTTCAAAAACATCTAGTTTGTTTGTTGCGGTGCGGATTTTCCCCTCAGCTAATGCATGCATCACACCGCGTGGATGTTTCCATTCGCCAATAGGTTGTAGATTTTTATCCCATGAATCTGGCATCTCTACTTGGCTAGGATTATCCCAATTTTTACCTCCCAGTCCGCCTGGGTGATGGGATATTTTACCAATGGCGGTTGTCGTATATCCATGTTGCCTAAACCAGGCCGGTAGACTAGGTCTTACTAATCGGTCACTATCTTTAATTTGTTTAGCTCGATCAAAAAGGGCATGATTCTTAGCTTCTGGGTAATAGTCTCCTGTAAGCAAGCTGTAGCGCGAGGCTCCACAGGTTGGCGCATTGACGTAATGGTTGTGGAAAGCTCGACCACTAGCAGCTAAGCGGTCGATATTTGGTGAGTGAATGTAATCGACCCCGTAGCAGTTAAGCTCGGGTCGCAAGTCATCCACACATATGAGTAATACATTTTTTCTTTCACTGGCAGTAGTTGCGATGATAAGTGTACTTAGTAACAATGAAAATAGGATAGTTTTTAATGCTGAAATAGGCATGAATTTATAGTTAGTTAAATACTTCATTGTTCACCACGCTTGCATCGACAGTGTGATGACAGAATTGTAGGACTTTATTCGTACTATCAACATTAACACTTAAGAATCTGCCCTCCGAGTTGTTAGACATTCGTTTCGATATAATAGCGCTGTTAGAGGCGACTTCGCCAATTTTTATCCCATTTACTATATGTACTGTAGATGCGGCGTTCAGCTCTTTAATCTTAATATTTCGAAAGTGAACTTCACCTTGTTTTCCAGAGTGTATCTGTAGCCCGAAAAAGCCTTTTAAAAACTGATCATCCACCCAGTAAGCGGCAGGTACTCCGTTTACCCAAGTTTTTACGGTCCCCTTATCCGCTTGTATCGTAACCCGATTCCAAGCATCTTTTTTTAGCGCCTGACGCACAGTGTTATGAGCCTCAAGCCAAAGCGGATAAATCCAAGCAGCGTATCCCTGACCATAGATGCCACCCGACCAACCGCGTTGACGCTTTAACATGGGCGCAAAGCCTTCCATTTCACACTGTGGGCCAAAGACCCTATCGTAGGGTTGCTTCTGTTCATGTTGTGCGCGGAACATAATACCGCTATTTGCGTCGACGACCCATTTTAACTCGGCAGTAAAAATGAAGTCGCTGTAGTCGTCGCGAAGAGTGGACAGGTAGGTACTTGGAGAACCTTCTTTACAGATGCCTATTATACGATCTGGAAGAGCTTTAAAGGTACTATAGCCACCGCGCACTGTCCAGTTGCTGAGGTCTTTGCCGTTGTATAGGCTAGCAAAGCTATTATTAATATCTGGCTCTGGCTCTTTATTGAGCTGCGCTTTTTCGGGCGATATGATACGCTTTTGATTCTCGTATTTCTTTATAAAAGGCTGCTGTATTTCGGATACTTGATTGGCTGCACAGAATAAAGTGCATGTAAGTAATACTAAAAAAAGCGCGACTTTTTTCATAAATGAATCAAAAAATACTAGGCTACAACTTGTAGTAGGATTCCCATCCCTTGCGAGGAATTGGGTCTAGGAGTATATTAGCAGCAGTGTTGTTGGTAATGCTTTTGTTTTTGCGGTCGAATTCGATTTGCCCACCAAAGCGTTGAGCTAGCATGCCCAGAGTCATGACTTGAGTTAGTGTTCCACTAACGCTGAAAGGGGAGCGGGAAGTTTCCTCTCCCTTGCACGCGAGTAAGAAGTTTGCATAATGACTAGAGTTCTTTTGCGAAAATCGAGGTAGTGATGCTCGCATATCTAGGAATTTAGAACGCGGCACTATTTGGAGTGGGCTTCCGTGGGAACCACCCTTGAAGGCTAGATCCTTACTGTAGAGCTCCTTGCCAGGACTTTTTAATAATTCATCTTCCCCATCTTTTGTAAATGCAGCTGCTAGTGTTGGTTCGTTATTGAGCCCGTCGTACCAAGTAATTTCGCAAGCAGGCAAATTAGGGCCGCGCTCGGGAAAATGGAAACGTATAGTCGAGGACTCTGGGTAAACTAAATCATATGGATTAATGCCTCCGCGATCAATCGTTAGGATTCTTTCAGGTAAACCAAGGTCTAAAAAACGGTGACAGGTATCTAGAATATGTGGTGCCCAATCGCCGAAGCAGCCGCTACCGAATTCATACCAACTACGCCACTGCTGTGGATGCAACTTATTACTAAACGGCCTATCAGTCGCTACCACATCATGCCACTGTTCCCACTGTATGTTGTCTAAAACAGGCTGGCTCGGGTAGCTATTAGCAGTGGCCCCCCATCCGTGCCAGCGACGTTTTATATTCATGTGGGCAGTGATTCGCGTGATGTCTTTGATGATGCCTGCCTCTGACCACGCTTTAAACTGGAAGTAGTTGGGACCAGAATGCCCTTGGTTGCCCATTTGGGTAACGACACCGCTACGCGCAGCAAGATTCATTAGACGCTCACATTGTCCGAAGGTATGGGCGAGTGGTTTCTCGACAAATACGTGAATGCCGAGCGACATTGCGAGCATGGTTGCGGAAAAGTGCGAATGATCGGGAGTGGCGATGAGGACTGCGTCGATTTCGTCAGCCATTTCATCGAACATTTTGCGAAAGTCCGTATAGGCGCGCGCCTTTAGATGGCTCTGTTCTGGTGCCGTTTGACCATCCTTTATTACTGGTTGCTTGCTAGTGAGTCGGTGGACGTAGCGTGCTTCATGGGTGTGTGCTCCGTCCATATCGATGTCGCAGAGTGCGACGATGTCACACAAGCCAGAGCTTAGTAGAGACTTTCGGTCTCTGTTGCCTTGATTACCAATGCCGATGATTGCAAGGCGTACTTTTTCACTGGGTGCGAGTCCTGTAGTCGATTGATTGCCCAATGCGATGTAAGATGGAAGTATCGTCAGCGCACCAAAAGCGCTCGATGTCTTAAGGAAACTTCGACGAGAGAACTGTCGGACTGCTTGCCTTTTTTGCATATACTTTTTTTGCAGTGTTCTGGTGTTTGGTCGATGTAATTTTAGTGTATAAAACTGTTAATTATATAATTAATATCAACGATATACCTCATCTAGTGAAGGCAGATTCCTGATCTGTGCGAAATGGGAAGGCAGGCATATTTTCTGGGCCGAAGAGGTTGACGTTTGGAAAATTTTCCCAGCCATAGCGAATGGATTTTGGCTTGCGGATGCCTGGGTGTTGCACGCGTACCTGATTGTATGAAATTATCTCTCCCATGGCTCGTTGGTACTTGCCGTTGGCATTTATTACGCTGAACCCCAGTACCTCTGTATCATTATAACTCATATCTTCGATTAATGGATTCGAAGTTCTGAGCCCGCTTCCGACATTTTTGAAGGTGATAAGGGTCGACTCACCATCGAATTGGTGCGCGCTTAATTCTGGCGATTGTGGCATGCTGCTCTGCTCGTAAACCATATTTAGTGCAGCGTAAGCCAAGCGTTTTCCGACGTTTTCCTTGTAGGGCGGGTGAATGTCTTTTTGCATACCACTATCGATGGTGCAAACCGTCATGCAGTTAACGATATCTTCAATATTTTTTTGAGATTCACGTATCCAAGGCCAGTTCTGATTCGTATTAATTTTTTCATTAAATTTGCCAAATCCAGGCAGTTGCACAACGAGAAATGGCATGGTTTCATTGCCCCAGTTAGTACGCCAATGGGTCACCAAGTCTTTCAGTAGTGTCTCGTATTGGACACAGCTTTCACGGGTTCTGGCATTGCCTTCGCCTTGGTACCAAAGCACGCCTTTGATCGGTAGATGATACAACGGAGCGATCATACCGTTGTGCAGTGCGTAGGGTCGTTTATTACTTGAAGGACTACCCAAGGGAGGCTCTGGCTTCCAACCGACTTTAGCGCCACTGGCTTTTTTTTCTTCCCATTGCATTACCTGCTGCTCGTATTTTATTTTGTTGGTCGGCCAGTTGCGAACAGCTTGCTGGTAGTCTTCTACGATAGCAGTATAAGCATCGTTTTTTTCAAGGGTGCCCGGTGGCATCCATGCGGTGATGGGCGTGCCGCCACGGCAAGATTGGATGAGGCCAATGGGTACATCTACGGCTTCGGCTAGATATAAGCCAAAGAAGTATCCAGTAGCTGAAAAGAGGCGGGTTCGGGGGCGCGGCTCGATAGGATACCAGCCTTGGTCAAAGCGCTGCTCGCGCGTAATAAATTCTTGTGGCTGTTCTATTGGGAGACGGGCAGCACGGAAGATTCGAATTTGCTCATGGTGCGTAACTGGGTGACCTTTATAAAGCTCAGGAAATTTTCGCTTATAGGTCTCGATAGCGCTATCCATATTTGATTGTCCCGCGCACAGCCAGATATCGCCAAAAGTGACATTCGACAAAGTAATAGTATTGATCGCACCTTGGATATGGATTTCGAAGTTGCCGCCAGCAGGCATTGCAGGTAGCTCCACAATCCATCTATTTTGGAGGACTACTGCGGTATATTTATCGCCATCAAATTGTACGGTGACCATTTTTTCTTCACTTGCACTTCCTCTCAGTGGGATGCTGACATCTCGCTGTAGGATCATATTATTGGAGAATATTGGAGCCAGCTGGATCTTGGCGAACAGTGGGCTAAGTGAGGCAAGAAAAAGTACAAAAATTAGTTTTAGTAGATTGTTCATATTGTGAATCGACTTTAATAATTATTGAATAAATTCTTGTTGTTGGCGACCCACCTCGTTCAGTCGGTATTTTTGTAATTGCCTTTGGGTATCACGCAGCTGCTCTCGGAGAGTCTTGAGCAGACCGATTTCATCAGTTACCTCTTCTTTGGCACTTTCATTTTGAATGATTTGTGGCAGCTCTTGATACAGTAAAGTGTGTTTAGTAGCGATGGTAGAGAATTCAATTTCAGCGTTATCTGGCGTATTGGTGCCGCCTTTAATTACTTCTGCACTAACTGTGATACGACCGGGAGTGACTCCTGAGCGAACGAGGGCAACTGCCTCTCCCCAGAGTAATTTTTGCGGGTTCATACCAGAATCTTCTCCTTCAATCAGTTCGCCTTCACCGCTAACTTTGAAACGAATAGTTTCGTCACTAAGACGCTTTACAGCTCCGCCAGCGTCCACTAGATAAGCGATGACTGCTGTTATATCACTACCATCTGCCAGAGGCTGAACAGAGCTATCATCGACCTTTAATAGGAGGCGGCGTTTACGGCCCACTGGCCAGCGCCTATGCTCGGCGACGACTTTTCCATCGATCAGTCCTTCTGCTTTGATTAGAGCTGCCTGCACAAATTCCTGATCAATTTTACCATAACTTTTTTTGTTTTTGTTACGTACATCAACGTAGCGAAAGATATCTTTAAAGACGACAGGAACTCTTGGAACAGGGCTATGAATATCCGTGGCTGCTTGTGTGCCGATTTCCTTTCCGTACATACTAAGCTGTACCGATTCACAATTAGTGAAGATCGTGACATCCTTGGGTGAAAATGGTGTCATTAAGTGAGCGATATAGACAAAGGGCTCGGCTTTAACAAGCGGCACAGTTTCCAGTCCGCTCGTAGGCAGTAAGCTTTTAAAAAAATAATAAGATAATTTTGGCTGCCTGTACGCATCCATAATGCCGCCCCAAAAAGGATCTGGATGATAGCCGCGCTGATGATCAAAGGGATGCCAAAGTGTTCCTCCTATAAGTGAATCGCCTGCTTTATAAACCATCGTCATCGAAGGCCATTGTTTATCGACACCATCGTCGCTCCACTCTTCTATGAAGTAATGCATAGCCTGGCGTAGTTGCGCAGTTTCACCCCATTGCTTGGCGACCCGGCTAACCGAGTTATGGTCCACCCAGTTGTCGACAAAGTCGCCCCATTCTCGCTTAAAGATATTTTTTTGCGGATGGGCTATAACTTGGTCGTTAGCATAGAGCACGTCATAGTAGGCTTGTGATTGACTGCGATGTGTACGGGCATCTGTTGCTGTATAAAAGCCGGGGTAGGGATATTCTTCACTAGCAGCTTTACTACCACGAATTGCAAACGTTTCGGGGTAGTGCGTTTCGTTTGGTACAATCTCCCAAAGTAGTGCGCTGGGGCGGTTTCGCTCTAGACGCACAATAGAACGAACATCTCCCAACATACGTTCCATAAAGATTGGCTTATTGTTCCAAAACTGCCAGCCAGGAATGGTAGTTACGACAAATAATCCAAGCTCATCGCAAGCATCCATAAATGCTGGATCTTGCACATAATGTGCGGAGCGAATAACACGCATTCCAGTTTGGCGTAGTTTTAACGCATCTCTATAATGTAAATTATTCGGCAATGCATGACCGATGTGGGCAAAGTCTTGATGGCGATTGGCGCCTATTATTTTTTCAGGATAGCGCTTTGCATTTAGAAAAAACCCCTCAGGTCCGCGCATTTCAATTGTGCGTATTCCGATGCGCTTTCGCAGTGAATCGACTGGCTCTAAAGATGTTGTTTTTATAGTAACAAATAGATCATACAGATGAGGACTGTCAGGGCTCCAAAGCAGTGGGTCTTTGACCATCATTTCTAGAGCGACTGCTTTAGATCCTTGCTCCGGAAGTGCGACCTGAGTGTTTACCTGCGATGCCAAATTTCCATTCTTGTCTTTGAGCATTAAAGAAACAGCCACAGTTTTTGCCCGGTCTTCGTTCGCAATATCTAGTTCTACATGCACTCGCGAAGAAGCTTCCGATAGGTCCTCGTAATGTACAAATACACCCCCACCAGCAACTTTATTAGCTGCCAGTGGGTGTGTAATATAAGTTTTATTGTGAGTGATCAGCCAAGCATCCCTGTAGATACCGCCAAAATAGGTAAAATCGAGTGTTTCTTGCGCTTTGCCTGGTGGAAAATCTGGGTCATTACTATTGTCTGCTCGCACAGCGATCACATTGGTTCCATTGTAGTTTAGATGTTCGCTTAGATCTACATGGATTGGGAAGTAGCTACCAAAGTTTTCTTTGAGTAGCACGCCGTTTAGCCAGATCTTTGACTTGCCCATAATACCTTCAAAATGCAGCATGACCTTTCGCCCCTGAAGAGCAGAATCGACTGTAAAGGTCTTGCGATACCAAGAGGGACCCTGGTAGTTGACTCCACCACTTGCACTAAGCGGCAGCAACTCCATGGCGTTGGGTAAATTAACGATCGCCCAGTCCTGATCGTTATAATCGACTCCTTCTGCATGGGTGACATCGCGTTTGATGAAGCGCCAGCCAATATTAAAATTGATGGCTTCGCGCACTGTGGTGTCGGTCTGATAGAAGCCAGCTGTAGAGAATTCTGGTGAATAAGCCTCAGTTGAATCGGCATTCAAAAGACAGAAAAGAGTGCCTAAGATAATGGTGAGTGAACGAATAGATGTAGTCATAATAGAAAACTGTATTACTTACGAATTCCGCTCGAAGCTTGTATGGTACTGAGTTGTTTACGCAGTGATTTGGCGACTTGTGGATGCTCGGCAATAACATTGTTTACTTCGGCGATATCCGCGCTCAAGTCGTAGAGTTCTGCGGGGCCAGGATTTGGGCGATACTTGCTCGCGTGAAACTCAATATATTTCCATTGGTCTTTACGTATAGCTACTGCATTTGCAGCCTCTTCAAGCATATAAGGAAGACTTTGATTGGACTTCCCTAAAAATGCGTCGATAGTATCACGGCTGTCTAACGCAGCACCTTTTGGAAGATCAACGTCTAAGAATGTGGCGAAGGAGTGTACGAAGTCGATTTGATTGACCAGTGCATTCGTGCTACCTGGCTTGATTGTATCGGGCCAACTAATAATAAGTGGTACCCGTGTACCGCCCTCGTAGATTTGGTATTTACCGCCACGAAACGGACCTGCTGCATAGTGACCTTGGTCGTTATTGCCTTTCGAAGTCTTTACGGTGCTGCCGTCAACGTAGCCGTCATCATAGGTCGGCCCATTGTCGCTGGAAAAAATCACGATAGTATTCTCGAGCAGATCGCTCGTTTTAAGTGCTTCAATGATCTGCCCCACACACCAGTCAAATTGCACCATTGCGTCACCACGATAACCGAGCTCAGTTTTTCCCTGAAAGCGTGGGTGTGGCGCGCGTGGAACATGGATATCTTGCGAAGAGAAAAAGAGGAAGAAGGGGGCATCTTTGTTGGTACGAATATAGTTCCGAGCCTTGTCGACGAATACATCAGCCATGGTCTCGTCATCCCAAAGGGCTGCTTTGCCTCCAGACATGAAGCCGATGCGTCCGATACCATTGATGACGCTGTGATTGTGGCCGTGGCTACTTTGGTAGTAGGTCATCGCTTGGCGATTCTCACGACCATCGGGATAGGAGTGGCTACCAGGTCGGTTCACTTGCTCTGGGCTAAAGCCGACGAAGATGGGGTCATTTGGGTCATGATTGACAACCGTATAATTATCTAAGTAGACGCAAGGCACGCGATCGTTGGTAGAAGGGAGTAAAAAGCTATAATCAAAACCAATTTCCAAAGGCCCTGGCTTTACTTGACCATTCCAATCTGCGGGAGCCTCTTTACTTCCTAGACCTAGGTGCCACTTACCGATGACAGCTGTTTGGTAACCAGCTTCTTTAAACAAGTCGGCTATTGTGAAGGTATCTACAGGGATTGCGAGGGGCGCATTGGGTGCTAAAATACGAACATTCGCACGGAAGCCGAAAATTCCTGTGAGCATTGAGAAGCGCGAAGGGCTACAAGTTGCTGCTGAGCAGTGGGCATCTGTAAAGCGTAGACCGCTAGTTGCGAGAGCATCAATGTGCGGAGTCGGTATTTTTTCGGAGCCATAAACACCAATATCTCCATAGCCGACATCGTCACCATAGATGATGACTACATTGGGTTTTTCCAGCGCTGCAAATATTACCTGAGCTAGGCAGTTGCAAAGTAGAGATATAATGACCAATCGATTTCGCATAAAAGTATTAAAGCGTTGGCGTTACTTTTTATTTTTATTCGGACGCCCACGTCCAAAGGCAAAGTGTTCACTTGGAGTATGTGCAGCCTCTAATAGTTCACGCATATGTGCTAGTTTTTCTGGGTTTTCGCCAGCACGATCGTTTTCCTGTGCGAGGTCCTCTTTTAAATTATACAGCTCGGTCTGGTTGACTTGAGGATCGTGCGCAGAGGTATTACTTTGCACAGCAACCCAGTCGCCCTCGCGCACAGCGCGCCGCGTTGGCCAGTGGAGCTCGAAATATACGGATTTGTGCACTGTTTGTTGGTCGATGTCTCCCTTTAAAAGAGGTAGATAGCTGATGCTATCAGTCTCCTTAGGCGTGACAACTCCAGCCATTTCACAAGCAGTCGCCATGAGGTCCCAATGAGCTGCTATGTGCTTGCTGCGTCGACCCGATTCGATGACAGTCGGCCAGTAAGCGATGAAGGGCACACGCGTACCGCCTTCGTACATGTCGCGCTTGATTCCGCGTAGAGGACCACTGTCATTGAAAAAATCTTGAATCACACCTCCGGATTTTGAGGCACCATTATCACTGGTGAAAATGACCAAAGTATTTTCGGCAATTCCCAGATCACAGAGTAGGTCTATTAGCCCACCTACGTCCTGATCCATCAAGCTGATCATGCCTGCCAAGCGTTTCTGCACAGATGGCCAATCTTCGCCCAAGTATTGGGTGTAATTCGGATCGGTTGCTGGTATTTGTATGTGTGAATGTGGTATGGTGTAGGCAAGATAAAGAAAGAATGGCTGATCTTGCTTCGTTTCGATGAAGGCGCGCGCCTCTTCGGTGAGCCGGTAGTGACTGTAGCCTTCGGCAGTGTTCCGCGCGCCAAGGCTTACTTTATCGTGATTTTTCCATAGCCATCCAGGATAGTAAGAGTGTGCATGGCGCTGACAATTGTAGCCATAAAAATAGTCAAATCCTTGGTTCATTGGATCGCCCTCGCTGAACGGATAGCCCAAGCCCCATTTCCCAATACACGCAGTCGCGTATCCAGCTTCTTTGAGCTTTTCTGCGACAGTTATACTACTATCTGGGATCGGAAGTTGTCCGGGTTCGTTGGTTTCAGTCGCTTTGATTTCGTAATTGCCACGAATAAATGTATGCCCGACGTGTAAGCCAGTCATTAAAGCACAGCGTGAGGGAGCGCACACTGCTGTGCCCGCGTAATAATCAGTAAGTAAAAGTCCATCTTTCGCCATCTGGTCTATTCGTGGCGTTTTAATCTGCTGTTGTCCGTATGCCCCCAGCTGACCGTAGCCAAGATCATCAGCCATGATAAAGACTATGTTCGGCTGTTTTCCAACTATCTGTGCCACTAGCGTAAACAGACTGATGCACATAATTAGGCGAAGCGAAATACTGCGCTGTGGTACTATTTTTATTCTCATGATTAGATAGAATTATGAATTCTTTTTGTGCTGCTGAAATTCGGGCCAACTAAGTACGCCATCACCATTAGTATCTGCAGATGGGTGTCTTTTAAAATAGCGATCCTTCCAGAATTTTGCTTTAGCCTGTTCCTGTTCAGTGGACCTTTCTTTAAGCTTTTGACTATCTTCCTGATTGGGAAAGTGCTCAAATATCGCCTGTTTGTACTCAGCTTTAAGCGCAGTATATTTTGGCTGGAGCGCAAGATTGAACCATTCATGTGGATCATTATGATGGTCATATAGCTCTTCATTTCCATCATTATAAATGATGTAGCGGTAACGCTCTGTTCGGTAAGCCCAATGTTGCATAGCCAGAACTTTATCATTTTTAGGTCCAGCAAAGCGCATGGTAAGAGCCCCTTTAGGTCCGTCCCATTGTCCAGCTTGCGGATTGGTGAGTAAGGGGCGCATGCTGAACCCATCAAGCGGTGCGCCTTGGCTATTTTTACGGGTGTCACCCTTTAGGTCGCACAGGTCAACCAGAGTCGGGTACAGATCAATAAGTGAAACCGGCTGATTGCTTGAAGAGCCATTTTTGCTAATACCTGGAGCTCTAATTAGTAAGGGAATTCGTGCACTATCTTCCCATAAAGTATTTTTAAAGATATATCCTTTTTGCCCCATATCCCATCCATGATCACTGGTCACGATAATGATTGTGTTCTCGCTCAACCCATTTTGATCGACTGCATCGATCACGGTGCCAATGCAAGCATCTACAGCTGCTACGCAGGCGAGATAAGCGCGCATGAATGCTTTTACCCCTGCCTCTGCTTCGCCGTACGATTCTTCCAGTAGTTTATAATAGTAGTAGCCTTTATCGATTCCTTTGCCGTCGGAGGGATCGGCGGTTTTAAGATAGGTATCCGAGGCATCATTCGTACGTGCCCCATAGAGCTTTAAATCTTTTTCTGAAAAGCGGTCAAAAAATTCCTGTGGCGCATGCAGCGGCGTATGCGGGCGCACAAAACCAATTGCCATGAAAAGTGGCTGTGAAGAATTTGCTACGCTATGCTCTTTGAGTGTGTCTGCTGCCCACTGCGCATTCATTTCATCAGGCGTACGATCACGACTTTTTGAGTCGTTGAAATTTAGCAGTCGTTCTTTGCCCCAACGGTACTTCCATCCAGCGCCGTCTGGTTGATTCTTATAATCCATACGAAGTGGTCCAAAAGAACCATCGATAGCTCCGATGTCTGCAAATGGGTGAGGAACCCACGGGTTTGCGGAGCGATCTTTGCCGCCCTTTGACCAGTAAGGCCCATAATCGGTCTTTGCTTTATAAAAATCCCAGTCAGTTGGGCGATGGTGGTGTTCATTCTTGCCGGTGCCAATGACGTGGTAGCCATTCTCGCGAAAGAATTCCATCATAGTTTTGGAATTTTTAAGAATTGGATTTTCATACCATTTTGCCCAGAAAAGATTATTCGAAGTGTGTGGGTAGATGCCGGTGTACAGGCTTGCTCTAGAGGGAGCGCAGACTGGATTGTTAGTATAAGCATTTTGAAAAGTTACTGCCTTCTTTGCTAAGCGACTCATATTAGGAGTGATCGCTTGTGGGTGCCCGCCAAATACCGAGCTAAAGTCATTTAGATCGTCACAAATTATAAATACTACATTGGGCTTCGATATTGGCTGTGCTACAGCTAAGGATACAGAAAGAATAGCTAAGAAAATACAGAGTTTATATTGATAAGGTCTGAATAAATGCATGAGAGGATTAGAAGTTTTAAATAGAGTTCTTTTGGGTTAAAAAATGTCTTATTTTGCGAGTACTGGTAAGATGCGGAATTTGTAATGGTAGTGGTTGTCAGATAATAGGTATTTTTCCAGTGGTCCGTAATTCCAGCTATTGACTCCACCTATGCCAAATTGAGTGTGGTCAACGTGCACGTGTAAATGATCGGAACGATCCATTTCGAAGGAGTATTTTGCAGTCTCCATAGTTTCGATACTGTAGTTGTAGGCTGCCACACTCATCGGCTCGGAAAGAGCATGCAAACGAATGCCATCACCTTGCTTATTAGTAAATTGTGCCCAACGAACGGCAGTTTTATTACTATTGTCCTGTGGTTTGGAGTATTCTACCCATTGCTCATCTACGCTACCAGAAAACAATCCAATACGTTCATAATTTCGATCGATATAAGTAGCGTTTGGACCTTGTCCATACCAGTCCAAGTTTTGCATAGATATTGGTAAACGAAATTCCATACCGACGCGCCTCGGTCGACTGATTTGGTCGAAGCGCTCATAGGGAAAACGACCTTTCATAATTTTATTGGCTGTTGGCATTTTGAGATGTAACTCGACGTCGATTTGTGCGGTAGGATAAATTGTGTACTGCAATTCGGCGACTGAGTTTACTTGCTCTAGTTTAATTATAGCCTCAATGATGAGTGTACCGTGTTCGCCTTGTTGAAGAGTATACGAGCTGATATGGCTTCCAAGGCATGCGTTTTTCCAGTCTTTCGGAATTGGGGGCTTACGCTTGAGTACTCTTTCATTGTCGACGATTGCGCGCCAAAACTCTAGCTGTAAAGGCTGATCAAAGAGGGTAATTTTTTGTACCTCATACTGTTCGATGTAGCCGCTATTTTTATTAAATCTAATTTTCAGTCCATTACTTCCCTGGATGTCGAGAAAATCATCGGATTGCTCAAAAGTAAGCGAATTTGTATCTTTTGAATCTAATGCGTTAGAATTTAGATTTATTGGGGTAATGTTAAACTGACTAAAGGCGATTTCGTGGCCAGATTCGACTAGTGTACTGTAGTTTTTTGTCGCATGAAAAGTAAAAGTAAGTATGTATTCATGTGTATCTTTTGAGTCAATATATGGTAGTTGTAACTGCACTGTAGCATTTTGCTCTGCAGGTATGTCTAGGTCCTTTAGACTCCCACGAGCGACAGGATTACCGTCACACGTTAGTACCCACCTTCCAGTAACTTGATCTTGTAGATTGTTGTAA